>Ga0207705_10000040_pt1 | contig 185735 bp, 146 predicted proteins | sample KBSC13metaG_FD_184314 | JGI IMG/M metagenome (GOLD analysis project Ga0207705, IMG submission 184314) | Corn rhizosphere microbial communities from Kellogg Biological Station, Michigan, USA - KBS C1-3 metaG (SPAdes) (version 2) | ecosystem: Host-associated > Plants > Roots > Rhizosphere >... | reverse complement strand
AACACCTGTTGCTCCACAGCTAACCATAACGACTGTAGAAATAAAAAAAGCGATCAAGTAAAACTTATGCATTACTTGATCGCTTTTAATTGCTGCCCTTATAAAGAGGGACTTTTTCAGTGCCCTCAAATACATCCGCCCCTTTTTTATACAGTAAGTCGATCTGTACTATCCGTTCGGAATAGATGGTATCGAAATGTTTATTCTCTTTCTTATAACGTTGTAAAGTACGCCCTGAAAGGTGCAAAAAGGATGACCAATCTTCTAAGCTGAAATTGATACGGTTTGACAGGTTGTAGAAATAAGCCGGATCTACGCCGTCACGTAATACATGAACCATTTGGAGCGAATCTTCTTCGGGAAGGATATATTCTTTCATCTTTTTCATAGCACGAATTGACACTTGTCGTCAAATTTACGACGTTTGTCTTTGATTTCCAAATCTTTTTTCAACTTATTCAATCCTGTTACGTCCCCGGGTTTTTCAAAAGAATGGCCACAAAAAAGCCGCCCCGGTTTCCCGCGACGGCTCTTCACTATATACTTGGATTAAGAAACTGGCGTCAGTTCCGGCTCACCGGCGTGCACTTCAGCTTTTTTACTGCCGAAGAGTGCCGATTTCATCCGGACGCGGATAATGTACATACAAGGTACCAATATCAGCGTGATGATGGTCGCGAAGCCCAATCCGAAGATCATCGTCCATGACAATGGGCCCCAGAACGCTACGTTATCACCACCGAAGAAGACATGTGGTTTGAACGAAGTAAACAGCCCGCCGAAGTCGATATTAAAGCCCACAGCCAAAGGTATTAAACCCAATATAGCTGCGGTGGCTGTTAATAACACTGGCGTCATACGGGTGCGTGCCGCTTCAACTACCGCGTCGTGCAGGCTTGCCCCCTGCTCTATCAGCATGTCGGTAAATTCAACCAGCAGGATACCGTTTCGCACGACAACACCCGCCAGCGCCACGATGCCGATACCCGTCATTACAATGGATATTGTCATTTTAAATATGGCCACACCCAGGAATACCCCGATGATACTGAAGAATATCTCCGTTAGGATGATAAACGTTTTCCCCACCGAGTTGAACTGCGCAACCAGGATGAGGAGGATTATTCCGAAAGAGATTAGCAATGCGGTGCCGAGGAACGTTGCAGCTTCCTGCTGATCTTCCTGGCCGCCGCCCATGCGGATACTCACATCTTCAGGAGCTTTGAAATTGCCGATTGCCTGCAATATCGCTGCGTTGACATCATTGGCGTTATTTGGCTTGATCACGTTCGAATTCAGCGTGATCACCCTGCGCTGCTGCTTGTGCTTGATATTCGCATAGGTATTAGTATAACGTATATCTGTAAATGCCGAGAGTGGTACCTGGCGTATCTGTCCGCCGGTGGCAATATCACGAAAAGTAATCTTTTCATTTCTGATGGCATCGATGTTGTTTCGCTGGTCTTCCTGCGCGCGTACATTTATTTCATAATTATCCTCTTTGGTATTTCTGAAATCCGATGCTTTTGCACCAAATATAGTTGTACCTAAAGCCTGGTTAATTGTACTGGTGTTTACCCCTTCGCGGTTGGCGCGTTCCCGGTCCACATCAAATACGATCTCTGGCTTATCGGCCTGTACGTCGGGTATCAACCCCTCGATACCGGCGATGTTTTGTTTATCGAGGTATTTTTTCAGCCTGTCTGCAGTATGCACCAGCGTATCCAGGTTATCACCTGCCATCTCTATACTGATGTCCTTTTGTACCGGTGGACCAGCATTTTCCTGTGTTACCGAGATCTTAGCGCCCGGCACACCCTGCACCGACTGCCGTACCCGCGCCAATATCTGTTTGGTGTCCTTGCCATGGCGCTCCCCAAATTCTTTGAAAGCGACGGTTATCTTACCCTTATTGTAATACTGCCCCTGGTCCTCATCCGTTGGGTCGGTAACGCCAACCGTTACGTTTGAAATAATCGAGGTAACGATATCGTTATCCGGCTGAACAACTTTAGCCACCTTCTTCTCCAGGTCGGAAATCACCTGGTTGGTTTTGGCCTGATCGGTACCGATAGGCATGGTTACATAGACAAATACAAAGTTAGGATCGGATGTTGGGAAAAATTCCACCTTCGGGCTACGCACAGCGACGAACCCGATAGTCACAAAAAACAACACAATAATGCTGATCAATATCTGCCATGGCCTTTGTACTGCTTTTTCAAGTTGCCTTGCATACCATCCCTGGAAACTGGGCCATCCTTTCTTCTGGAACCTGTCGATCCACCGCATCAGAAAAAAATGGTTCAGCAGGTAAAGCGCTGCCGCAAACACTACGAAGTTACCCAAACCGAAATTGATCAGGTAAGCCAATACAGCAATACAACCGAGAACGATCATTGCACGCCTAACCCTGCGGTCGAACTTTGGATGATCATGCTCACCATCATGGTGGGGTTTCATGAAATCCACCGCGAAAACCGGGTTCATAATATAAGCCACTACCAGTGATGCCAGCAAGGTAATAATGAGCGTGATAGGCAGGAAGAACATAAAGTGACCGATCAAACTGTTCCAGAATGCCAGTGGGACGAAGGGCGCGAGGGTTGTCATCGTCCCAGAAAATACGGGCATGAAAACTTCGCCTGCAGCCATTTTAGCCGCTTGCTTAATTGGTATCCGGCCATTGGCAAAAATACGGTGCGTGTTTTCGATCACTACAATGGCGTCATCCACCACAATACCCAGCGCCAGCAGGAACGAGAACAGCACGATCATATTCAGCGTAAAACCAATCACAGGCATCACCAGGAAGGCAATAAAGCACGACAATGGCACGGATAGTGCAACGAATATAGCGTTGGTACTACCCATAAAGAACATTAGGATAATGGTCACCAGTACGAAACCGATTACGATGGTATTGATCAGGTCATTCAGCGTAGTACGCGTTTTTTCCGACTGGTCGCCTGTAACGGTAATATTCAGCCCTTTTGGAAAAAAGGTTTTCTGCCTGTCCTTTATCAGTTTGGTGATCTTATCCGACGCCTGGATCAGGTTTTCCCCCGATCTTTTACTCACGTTAAGCGTAATTACATTCTTGAAGTTTTGCTGATCGGGTGTTTTAAGCCTTGCATAACTCTCCTGGTCCTTAAACCCATCTTTTATCTCGGCAATATCACGCAGGTAGACAGCTTTGCCCGTGGGGTTACGAATGATCATCGCCCCAACTTCATCGGCACTCTTAAAATCCTCTTTAAGGTCTATCGCCCGTTGAACGCCATCTGTTTTAATGGTGCCGGCTGTCGAAATAATATTTTCATTGCTCAGCGCGGTTATAATATCCCCGTAGCCTAACTGCGCGGCCGACATTTTGTTCATATCCACATTTACCTGGATATTAGGCTTCAGGGCGCCTACCTCGTCCACCTTGGATATTTCCTTCATCGCCTCAATGTCGTCCTTCAGGTTGTCGGCATATTCCTTCAGCTTCTTCAGGTCGTAATTACCCGAAATATTCACGTAAAGGATAGGAATATCGGCTACGTTGATATCAGAAATATCCGACTGTTTAAGGTTAGCATCCCCCTGCGGCAGATCCTGTTTTGCCTTATCTATTGCCTCCTTTACGTCTTGTTTTGCATTTCGGATATTAACATCAGCATTGAATTCGCAGGTGATCAGTGACACGTTCTGCTGCGAGTTCGAGGTAACTTTTTTCAAACCTTTCAACGATTTTAGCTGTTTTTCCAGCTGCCGTGTTACCAGCAACTCCACGTTCTGAGGAGATTGACCAATGTATTGGGTGGTGACAAAAACCTTAGATTGTGCTATATCCGGGAAATTTTCCTTCGGCAGCCTGAAATAGCTCACCAAACCCAGCAACGTTATCAGCGCTACGATTACATATACCGCTGTTTTGTTATTAATGGCCCAGCTTGAGGGCTTAAATTCTTTTTCTATGTCTTTCATAATCAAATCATTTTTGCGTGATCAGTTAATTGACTGTAACACTCTTATCTTATCGCCGTCCTCAATTTCGCTCGCGCCATCTGTTATCAGTTTATCGCCAGGTTGGAGCCCCGTTTTTATTTCGGTTTTACCACCGTAAGAGGCGCCTTCTATCACGTTTTTCTTTTTTGCATAGCCCTTATCATCTATGAACACAAAATCACCCGCTTCCGATTTCTGAATTGAATTTATTGGAACCACTATAGCGTTCTTGTTTGAATAGTCGGCAATTTTTAGTACCGCGGTCATGTTCGGTTTGATGGTTTTGCTGCCCTGCAATTGTATCTCGATGGCGAAGCTTCGCGATGCAGGATCGATCACCTTGGCGGCGAAAGTCACCTTTGCGTTTACCGAATCATTCGCATCGGGTACAACCACTTTTACCATATCGCCCTGGTGGATGCTGGCTGCATACGATTCGGGTACATTTGCCTTTACCTTCAGCGATTCAGTATTCACTATCCTGATCGATGTAGCATTTGGATTCGTTGGCTGCGGCGCCTGGCCCAGTTTCAGGTCCATTTGGTCCACAGTGCCGCTTATCGGCGCCACAATGCGCGCCAGGTCGGCAGACTGCTTATACATTGCCAGCGTTTTTTGTGCAGTTTGCAAATTGGTCTGCGCAGTTATAAAGGCGATCTCGGTACCAATTTTCTGGTCCCAAAGGTTTTTCTGGCGGTCATATAACGTTTTCGCCAATTCTACCTGGGTCTCAGCCTGCGCTATCTGCTGTTTCTGCACACTATTATCCAGTTGGGCAAGTGTTTGTCCTTTGGTTACGTGGTCGCCTACTTTTACATATATAGCTGTGATCACTCCCGTTCCCTGTGGATAGGCCTGAACATTATCTTTAGCGTCAATGGTGCCTTGTACGTCGATATAGTTAGTAAACGAGCCTGTTTTTACTGTCATTTCGGCTACGTCAGTTGATTTTACAGAATCCTGCGTACCTAACGTGGCCTGCAGCTTCTGAATTTTTGAGGCGATCTCTGCCTGTTGTTTTTTTAAGTCGGCCAGTTCAGCTTTTTTTGCATCTTTTCCTTCCGGTTTGCTGCAGGCTGCCATTAAGAGTATCGCCGGTATATAGAATAACTTTTTCATATCTTTTTATAGTGTTGTGATGTGTTTGTTTATTGAATTCGTCCGTATGCTTTGTCCAGGTCTACTTTGCTTATCATCGCATTGTACAGAGCCTGTATGTAATCGTTGTCAGCGCTTTCCAGTGCGGTTTGCGCCTGTGTTACTTCAATGCTCGAGCCTACCCCCTGCTGGTACTTTATTTTTGAGACATTTAGCACATCCTGAGCCAGTTGTTGGTTTTGCTTTTGATTATCCAAAGACCTTAAACTGTTAACATAGTTGATGTGTGCCGCATTGGCTTGAAGTAAAAAACCATTTTTGGCATTGTCCAGATCATTTTGTGATTTGAGCACGGCAATTTTTGATTGCCTCAACTGGTTAATACGCTGACCACTGCTGAAAATGGGTACATCTAACGTCAATCCGAAATAACTTGAGGGAAAACTCATGCTGTACAAGTTGCCGAAAGAGTTATTCTGATATGATGAATTATAGTTTCCGTTTAATTTCAGCTTAGGATAAAAATTTGCTTTCTTGTTCGCAACATCCAGTTCATTCAACTTCTTCGATGTTTCCAATAAACCATATTCAATCCGGTTATGATAAAAAGTAGTATCAGTAGTCGCATCGGGGGTATCGGCCAATTGTACGCTTTCTAATTTATCGGTTAGCACCAATTCAGCGGTAATGGGCATCCCTATTTGGAACTTGAGCATCTGGTAATTTAAAGCAAGCAGCCGGACGGTGTTTTCGCGCCGTGTAACCAGGTTATTATATTGTACCTGTAAACGCTCTACATCTATTTTCTCGGCAAGCCCCTGTTTGTTTTCTGCCACAGTTTGGTCAACTTGCTGTTTAAGCTGGTTGATATTAGCATCAAGTAATTTAACCTGTTCGTCACTCACCAATACCTGGTAATAGGCTTTGGTAACATTAACGTTTGCTTCAATTTTTGAGCGTGTATAACTGCGTTGTGAAAGTTCTTTATAAGTACGTGATGCTTTCAGGCCCACCAGGTAGCTGCCATCAAAAAGTATTTGGCTTAAATTAAGGCCTAAGCCAGACTGATATTTAACACCAAACTGAACAGGAACAAACGTGCCGGCCGGCTGCCCGAAAAATTGGCCCGGAAGCAGCGTTGTAGGAATTTTCACATAATCAGTAAAAGTTGCTGAACCACTAACCTGTGGCAACCCGATACCGGTTGTTTCCCTTACTTTATAATCAGCGCTTTTCATGTCCAATTGGGCATTTATAACCGTATCCTGGTGCAGGTAAGCGTAATTGATGCAGTCCTTCAATGAAAAGTTGTAGACCTGGTTAGCGGGCGCCGCCTGTTGCGCAAGGCCGGTAAAGGCGGTGCCCAGCAAAAGCAGCGTTATTAAAAACATGTTTTTCATAATATATATTGAGTTGTTGTGTGTTTTCATCTTATTAGCGATACAAATATTCGATAGCCGTATGACAGCCCTATGTCAATAGCGTTATTTAATTCACATCTTCGTTAATATTCTTATACTCGTTCAGCAGCTTATAACCTTTTATGGTGCAAATGCCGTAGTTGAAGTGTTCTAAAAGCTGCCGCTGCACTTTCCAAAGGTTAAATTCGCTTGCAGGAAAAATAGAAGTGTTGAAACCCATCTCTACCTGCATTACCCGCATCCGTGCCAGTACCTTTGCGTCGATATCGGGCCTGATATAACCTTGTTCTATGCCTTTATTCAATAGTCCTTCCATCGTGCGCACTATCACCTCTGATTTGAAGCCCTGGAATTGTTTCCAGGCTTCGGGGTGATATTTTTGCAGGTCGTGGATAAGGATCGGGTTGGCTCTCGCGAATATTTCCTCCGAGCACTTCATCATATTGATCATTCCCTCGATCACGTTACCCGATTTGTTTAAGATCTCGGTCATCTCGTCCTCGTCTTCCTGCAAACGCTGCTTGATCAACGCGGTCACTAACTCGTCTTTATCTTTAAAGAACTGGTAAATGGTCTTCTTCGACATACCCAAATGTTTGGCTATATCATCCATGGTCACGCTCTTGATCCCGGCCTGCAGGAACAATTCGCCGCCGCCCTTCAATATTCTCTCTATTTGACTATTTGACATTTCGAGTCAAAACTATGGAAACATTTTTTGATTACAAAGTTTCCTAAATGAAAATATCATAGATGACAATTCTGTGTCAAAGTACCCCCGCTTTAGCTAATACCGTAACGATTTGTTACCTTTGCCGAAAATTATTCTTATGACGCTTACGCCGCTTTCAGCAATATCTCCCATCGATGGCCGTTACCGGAACACTACCGCAAAACTGGCTGATTACTTTTCGGAATATGCGCTGATCAAATACCGCGTGTTTGTTGAAATAGAATATTTCATAGCGCTGTGCGAACATCCCCTGCCCCAGCTTCTTGATTTTGACAAAACTGTATCCGAAAAGTTACGCGCGATCTTTCAGAATTTTTCAGAAAAAGACGCAGAGAGCATCAAGGAGATAGAAAAGATCACCAATCACGATGTAAAAGCGGTTGAATATTTTATCAAAAAAGAGTTCGATAAACTGGGCCTCGAAAAGTATAAAGAGTTCATCCATTTTGGTTTAACCTCGCAGGATATCAATAATACCTCCATCCCTTACAGCTTTAAACTGGCCGTTGAGGAGACGTATTTGCCTGCGATCAATGAGCTAATTACCATCCTCAAAAAATACGCCGCCGACTGGGAAAAACTACCCATGCTGGCGCATACCCATGGCCAGCCGGCCTCACCGACAAGGCTGGGTAAAGAGATCATGGTATTCGTGGAGCGACTGGAAAACCAATTGATATTGTTCGGGCAAATTCCTTATTCAGCCAAATTTGGCGGTGCTACTGGTAATTTCAACGCCCACCATATCGCTTATCCCAATATCGACTGGAAAGCATTCGGCAACCACTTTGTAAATGATATTTTGGGCCTCAGCCGCTCCCAATACACTACACAGGTCGAGCACTACGATAATTTCGCCGCGCATTGCGATGCGTTGAAGCGCATCAATACGATACTGATCGACCTTGACCGCGATATGTGGAGCTATATCTCCATGAATTATTTCAAACAGAAGATCAAGGCCGGCGAGATTGGTTCATCCGCTATGCCGCATAAGGTCAACCCGATAGATTTTGAAAACTCGGAAGGGAACCTCGGCATTGCCAACGCCTTGTTCGAACACCTGGCAGCTAAGCTGCCTGTATCCCGCCTGCAACGCGACCTGACCGATTCCACCGTATTGCGTAATATCGGCGTGCCTGTTGCCCATTCACTGATTGCTATCAAATCGACCATTAAAGGCCTCAATAAGCTTTTATTAAATGAGTCAGCGATAAGCGCCCACCTGGAAGGCAACTGGGCCGTGGTTGCCGAAGCGATACAAACCATCCTCCGCCGGGAAGGGTATCCTAATCCTTACGAGGCGCTAAAGGAACTCACGCGTACCAACGACGAGATCAACGCGGCAACCATCGCGGCCTTTGTGGAGACTTTGGCCGTCAGCGATTTGGTTAGAGATGAGATAAGGAAGATTAGCCCTTCGACATATACAGGTATTTAACAGGTTCCGCAGGGACCAAATGTCGGTAGCAATAGCGTCATTGATCAGTCATAACAATTTTGCATAGTACAAGAAATCAAAATCCTGCCTAAATTTGTCGTTGGATTAAAGAATAAGAGCCAGATGAATATCAACGTATATACCGAATCGACGCCAAACCCGGCAACCATGAAGTTCATTGTGAACAAGTTGCTGATCAATGGAAGTGTGGATTATCCTACCAAAGAAAGTGCAGAAAGTTCTCCCTTTGCAAAGGAACTCTATAAATTCTCATTTGTGAACGGCGTATTCTTCGCCAGCAACTTCGTTACCGTTACCAAAACCGAAGGATCGAACTGGGAAGATATCGAGCCGATACTGAAGGAGTTTGTAAAAGGCGCCGTTGAATCGGAATTAAAGGCACAGATAGAAGAAAAAGAAGCGGTAGCCTTTGAAGGCACCGATGCCGAGATCAAAATTCAGCAGATACTGGAAGACTACGTTCGCCCGGCTGTAGAACAGGATGGCGGCGCTATTCACTACAAGTCATTCGAAGCTGGCGTGGTGACGGTTGAATTGCGCGGATCATGCAGCGGATGCCCTTCATCAACCGTTACACTTAAGGCCGGTATCGAAAACCTGCTGAAACGTATGGTGCCCGAAGTTACCGAAGTGGTATCAGAGGCCATGTGAGTGAACACGAATTGAACGAATTAATAAACACGAATTTCACGAATTAGAATTAGTGCAATTCGACACCATTCGTGAGATTCGTGTCTATTTAAAGTGTTTCTGAATTATCCCCAGCATCTCCCCCGTTACCTTACCATTAGTAGCTAATAGTTCGCGCGTATCCATTACTTCGCTGCCCCCGCTGAAATTTACTACTTCTCCTCCGGCTTGCCTTACGATCAATATGCCCGCCGCAATATCCCATGCGTTGAGGTTATATTCGTAAAAGGTCTCAAAACGCCCACAGGCGGTATATACCAGGTCGACAGCCGCCGAACCCAGCCTGCGCAAACCGTGACTGCTGCGCATCAACTCCGTAAATAATTCCATGTAAGCGGCCTGCTTGTCAAAATTATAATAAGGAAAACCGGTAGCCACAAGGCTTTTGCCGACGGCATCAATACTGCTTACCCTGATCTCGTTGCCGTTGAGGTACGCCGGCGCATCTTTCCAGGCATAAAAGCATTCATCCAGGTTGATCTCGTAAACCACACCTGAGATCAGTTCATCATGTTCCTTTAAAGCAATACTTACTGAATAAGTAGGAACGCCGTGGATAAAATTAGTCGTACCATCCAGCGGGTCGATGATCCAGTTGTAACGCTCGCCGATTTTGGTCGTAGTTTTCTCTTCAGTAATAAAACCAGCTTCAGGAAGTATCTTTTCCAGTCCCGAGACAATGATGCGTTCAGCATTCTTATCGACATACGATACCATGTCGTTAAGGCCTTTGTATTCGATCTTGTCGTGTGAGAAACTTTTACGTTCCTGCCGGATGAAGTCGCCGGCTTGTTTGGCTATTTTGGTTACCTGTTGGGTTAAGCTTTCAAGTTGCATGATGCCGCAAAGATAAGCTGAACGAGAATAGCTTGTGGATGAAAAAGCTCGCAAAAAACAAACTTAACGCAGCCATAATACGCGCCAGCGGCGGGTATATCCCAAAATAGCGTATTAAAAGGTCCACTACCGCAAGGTTGGCAAAAAAGCCTACCACGGCCACCAATATAAACCTGAAGAATTGCTTCGAGGGTTTAGTTTGCGATTCATTAAAAACGAAATACCTGGTTATCAAAAAATTAACCACAACGCCGAGGAAAAATGATATCGATAATGAAATGGTCGAGTTTCGTAAAGTATACGACATTAACTGGTAGGTATGCTCCGTCAACAAATTATGATAGAACAGGTAAAAGGCCGATACATCTACCAAAAAACCTATCCCCGCCGAAAATACAAACCTGAGTACCTGGTTTTTTGCCAGTTTTTGTGCTAAAGCCTTATTAACCATTAGTACCGGCGTTCAATTGTTTAGTTTTCTTCAATACAAATGCGATTAAAACGGCTCCGCCGACCACCATAAAGATCGAGATCAGTTCGGCCTGCGTAAACGGTATCCCTGCTAAATGGTATTTTGTGTTCACTCTTATCAGTTCGATGAAAAATCTTTCCACACCGGCCAGTATCATATAAACGCCAAACAGGGCGCCCGGTGTTTTGATCTTGTGCCGAACCTGCCATAAAACAAAAAATAACGCTATACAAATAACTGATTCATACAGAGATGTGGGATATACCGGAAGCAATAGTTGATTGCAATATTTACCAATACAACCGGGTATAGGGTTTCCCGGATCAGACATATTCACGTTGTGCGGGAACCTGGTACTCCAGGTCCATTCCGGCAGCCAATGCAGCCAGCTTGGTTGCGGCTTCAGGTTCGGGATACCCCAGTCGCCATCGCCCGACATCTGGCAGCCAATACGGCCTACACCGTATGCTAACATCATTCCCGGTGCGCCGATGTCCAGCATATTTAACGGCTTAACACCATGTTTGGCAGCATAATATAAAACCGCCGCGCCGCCGCAGATCAAGCCGCCGTAAAAAGTCAGCCCGCTGAAACCGATGAGCATCCCCACAGGGTCGCGCATAAACTCGTCCCAGTTTTCCAATGCGTTGAACACCTTGGCGCCCGCGAATCCGGCGACAGCGCCCCAAAGCAGGATATTGCCCATTAACTCGTAAGGATGTACAGTAACCTGCTTAGGCTTCGGTTCGGGCAGCGCCTGTTTCTTTTTTTCGTAATAAGCCCAGTAAGCGAATATGCCGGCGCCTATAATGCCCCCTATCCAGTTACCGCGGCCCGATAACAGGAAAGCCTGCGTGTCATCAAGCAACTCATGATAGTGCAAAGACGCATCAACCAGTTTATAAAACAGGATAAAACCAAAAAGGCCGTTGAGCAGCATGTCCCCGGCTGAGGGCGGTTCTCCAACGGTAATCGTTTTATGAAAGGGATGGATATAGCCAAGTTTCTCCTTGCGTTTAAACTCCTTCGAAAAGGCCCAATAACCGCCAAGGAAGGCAAAAGCTACAAAAAACCCGAATGTTTGTATGGGAAGCGGGATATTCCAGCCGGTAAAAAATTGTATGAGCGAACTTAAGGTAGGGAACATTTAGCGGTCGATTTCGGCACGAATATAAAATTAATGTACCAATATTTCTGCGGCTTCCGTTATTTCAACGTCGCCGTCCGTTGAAATCCGGGTTAAATGCACGCGTTTTAACTCGTTTACGAGCACAGGATCGTATTTGACTTTCACTTTAACGTAATTGCGCGTGAACCCGTGCATAAAGCCTTCTTTTATATCGCCTTCAAATAATACCTCCTCTGTTTTGTTCAATTGCGACTCGTAAAAAGCGCGGCGTTTTTTGTCGGACAGGATATGCAGCATTTTGCTCCGATCGGCACGGGTTGAACCCGGAACAGGGTTCGGCATCCCGGCAGCCGGTGTATTTTCACGTTCTGAATAGGTGAAAACGTGCAGGTATGATATATTCAGCCCGTTCAGGAAGTTATACGTATCAATAAAATCTTCTCTCGTTTCACCCGGGAAACCGACGATCACGTCCACACCGATACAGCAATCCGGCATCAGTTCTTTTATTTTGGCTACGCGCTCTGCATACAACTCGCGCTTGTAGCGGCGGCGCATCAGGCCGAGTATTTTGTTATTGCCCGATTGCAGCGGGATATGGAAATGCGGCACAAAGCGTTTGGATCGTGCTACATATGCTATTATTTCATCAGATAACAGGTTTGGTTCGATAGATGATATGCGTATCCTGTCGATACCTTCCACTTCATCCAGCGCCTTTACCAGGTCGAAAAATTTATCTTCACGTTCACCATTGCGGATACCGAAATCGCCTAAATTGACTCCCGTAAGCACAATTTCTTTTACGCCTGATGCCGCTATTTCTCGCGCTTGCTCCAGCACATGTTCAATGGTATCGCTCCTGCTGGCGCCGCGCGCTAACGGAATCGTGCAAAACGAGCAGGAATAATCACAGCCGTCCTGCACTTTTAAAAAGGTACGGGTGCGGTCGCCGAATGAATAAGCGGAAACAAACTGGTTGGCTTCACTTACCGGCTGGTTATAAACCAATGCCTTGGGGTTTTTGGTCAGGTCCTGTATGTAATCAACGATCTGGAACTTTTCCGCGGCACCTAAAACCATATCCACACCCGGTATTTCGGCTATTTCTTTGGGTTTAAGTTGCGCATAGCAGCCTACGATGGTTACATAAGCGTTAGGGGAAACTTTGAGCGCTTCTTTAACTACTTTCTTGCACTTCTTATCCGCGTTCTCGGTTACCGAGCAGGTGTTGATTACAAATACATCGGGGGTATCGGTAAAATCAACCGTATCAAAACCGGCCCTGGTAAAAAGGCGGCCGATGGATGATGTTTCAGAATAATTCAGCTTGCAGCCCAGCGTATAAAATGCGACCTTCTTGTTCATTTCCAGGGTGCAAAGATAAGAATTATTGCTTTATTGTTTGATGGTGGTATTGTTAAGTAGATGTTGGTGAATAATTATTCTTCGTTCCACCGGAAGCTGACATTATCGAGTCCAATGAGGTCTATTACCCGGTTCACAACCGTCATCGCCACCTCTTCAACAGTCTTTGGCTTGCTGTAGTACGATGGTATTGCCGGGCAGATGATGCCCCCCGCTTCAGTAACGGTTTGCATATTCCGGATGTGAATAAGGTTGAACGGCATATCCCTCGCCACCAGGATGAGCTTACGGCGTTCTTTAAGAATAACGTCCGCCGCGCGGATCACCAGATCGTCCGATGTACCGCTTGCAATTCGGCCCAATGTACCCATCGAACAAGGCACGATAACCATGGTATCAAACCGCGCTGAACCGGAGGCGAAGGGCGCCATAAAATCGGTCTTCGCATAAAATTTAAAGGGAACTTTTTCGTAGTCTTTGTCGCCCAATTCAAACTCCCAAACCTGCTTCGCATTGTCGGACATGACGATGGCCACCTGGTCTATCTGCGTGTCCAGTTGCTGCAATTTCTCCAGTAATAATTTAGCGTAAATGGCCCCGCTGGCGCCCGTAATTGCAACTACTATTTTCCTTTTCATCTGGCCGACTAAGGTAGGGATTAACGTAAACAATATCGAACATCGAATGTCGAATATCGAATGATGAAGTTTTGATCCTATGCCACTTCGAAATTCGGCGTTCAGTATTCATTATTCGATATTTTGACGACTATTTCTCGTACCCGGCTATCTTTTTTGGCACAAAAAAGGGTCGAATACAAGTACCCGACCCTACATCTACCTATGAAAAACATGCCCTATGAGAGGGCGTTACAAATGTAATAACACTTTTTTATTTTTTAAACAAATTTTTAATATTTTTTTAATCGGCTGGGAGCAGATTCTTCTCGATAAGTATCTGGATAATACCGTCCACAAGGCCCACGCTCGGCACGTAAATATTCTTAATATTCGCCCATTTCATGACGGAAATATAGATCTCGCAGGCCGGGATGATCACGTCGGCCCTGTCCTGGTTGATACCCAAAACATTGATGCGGTCTTTCAGCGAAAAAGAGTTGAGGTAACTATATAGAGACTTTACCTTAATGAAAGTCAACGGCGCGCCGTTCTTTTCCTCCGACAATTTATACAATTTATTAATGTTGCCGCCGGTACCAATGCCGTGTACGGTTTTGAACATACGGGTATGTTCGCGCACAAACTCGCGCATTTCTGCCCAGGTTTCTTCCTTGTCCTGGTTGTCCAAAATACGTATGGTACCGATGTTGAAAGAGCGCGATGCAAGCAATTTCCCGTCGCTGAACAAGGACAGTTCGGTACTGCCGCCGCCCACGTCGATATACAGGTAGTTTTTGGTTTTATCGATATTTTGTTCCGAATGATTGGAGTAGATGATCTTGGCTTCTTTTTGCCCCGTAATGATCTCCAGGTCGATGTCGGCCTCTTCCTTTATTGTCCGCACAATATCCTGCCCGTTACGCGCCTCGCGCATAGCCGAGGTGGCGTAGGCCATATAATCGCTCACTTTATATACATCCATCAGGTTGCGAAACGCACGCATGGTTTTCACCAGGTCGGTTGCTTTGCGTTCGGATATAAACTGGTCCAAAAAAGCATCATCGCCCAGGCGCAAGGGCACACGTACCAGCGTATTTTTTTTGAACGAAACGTTTCCGTTGTTTTCAATTATATCGGCTATCAGCAGCCTGATAGCATTTGAACCAATGTCAATAGCGGCGTATCTCAATGTGATCAGTTTTTATATTTAAGGTAATTGTAAATGTCTATCTGCGCACGGCAGGGAATGTCACTTTTTGTCTTGTGGTATTTATTGCTGTTTTGGCTGTTGATCTCGCGGGCCTTGGTATTATCCTCCAGTTGTATATTGATGATCTCGCGTATTTCTTTCTTTAGTTGCTCGTCATATATCGGGAAACCGACCTCAACCCGGTTATCGATATTGCGGGTCATGAAATCGGCGGAGGTTAAGTAGATCAGCTCGTCACCCCCGTTGCAGTAAATATGTACGCGCGCATGCTCCAGGTACTTATCCACGATACTCACGATCTGGATATTCTCACTAAAGCCTTTTATGCCAGGCACCAGGCAGCACATCCCCCGCACGATCATGCTGATCTTCACGCCCGCATTGCTCGCCTGGTACAATTTGATGATCATCTGCTCATCGGCAAGGCTGTTCATCTTCAATATCATATAGGCTTTTTTACCGGCTTTGGCGTTTTTGATCTCATTGTCGATCAGCTTATACAACGCCGGCCGCGAGTCTATCGGCGATACGATCAAATGCTTCAGGCCCTTTGCCAGCGTGTCCGTCTTCAGCGCACGGAATACTTCTACTAAGTCGTTGGTTAATCGTTTACTGGCGGTAAATAAGGTATGGTCAGCGTAAATTTTTGCCGTCTTTTCGTTAAAGTTCCCCGTCGAAAGGCAGGCATAGTGAACAGGCTGCCGCTTTTCGATCCTGGTAACCAGGCATATTTTGGAGTGTACCTTATAATTCGGTACGCCATACAGTACCCTTACCCCCTCCTCTTCCAGCCGGCTGCTGTAGGTAATGTTGTTCTGCTCGTCAAAGCGGGCCCGCAATTCCACCAGGCAATTCACCTTCTTCCCGTTTTTAGCAGCGTTGATGAGCGCGTGTATCACGTGAGAATGGTCGGCCAGGCGGTAAAGCGCAATGCTGATCTCTTTTACCTTGGGGTCTATCGCAGCTTCGCGCAAAAAGTGGATCACATAATCGTATGACTGGTAAGGCGTATTCACCATGAAATCCTTTTTGGCGATCATTTCCATCAAGCTCTTGCCAAATGAAAGGCCCTCTACCGGCAACGGCGGAGACGGCGGGTATTCCAGCTCGGGCCGGCCGACGTTAGGGAAAGCTATGAAACTCTTGAAATTGAGGTAACGGTTGCTGGGGATCAGGTTTTCGGCATGCAGGCCAATGTTTTTTACTAAATAGCTAACCATCTCCATGGGCATATCGCTGTCATACAGCAATCGCATGGGTTTGCCTTTCTTGCGTTTCTGCAGGCTCTTCGAAAGGGCATCGATAAACTTTTCGCTTACTTCCTTATCCAGGTCAAGCTCGGCATCGCGGGTAAGCTGTATAGAATAAGCATCGATATTGTCGTGGTCGAAAATGAAGAAGATATCTTCCAGCGAATAACGGATGATATCGTCCACCAGGATAATAAACTTCAGGTTATTGGTTTCTGGCAGCACTAAAAACCGCTGCAAACTCTCGCGTATCTCTATCAGCGCATAGCGCGACTTTTGATTTTTAGCAAGTTTTACAAAGAAATACAGGCCCCTGTCGCGCAGTTCGGGGAAAGGCTGGCCTTCATCCAGCATAATAGGCACCAGCGTAGCCAGCAGCCGTTCACGGAAGTAACTCTTCACAAAAGAGCCGCGCGTTACATTCAGTTGCTTGTCATTCAGGATAAATATCTTTTCCTCGGCCAGCTGTTTGACGATAATATTCTCATACAGGTTGTAAAACTTGCGCTCCTGCTTTACGACCATGTTTTTGATCTGGTTAAGTATCTTTTTGGGGTTATAGCCCAGTAATTCTTTAGCTTTTATATTCAAATTGGCCAGGCGGCTGAGCGTGGCGACACGAACACGATAAAATTCATCCAGGTTGGATGAAAATATAGCCAGGAACCTTATTCTTTCTACCAGGGGCACCGTTGGGTCCGACGCTTCCTGCAAAACTCGCTCATTAAAATGCAACCAGCTTATTTCGCGGTTGATAAACGGTATTTTTTTGATGTCCATAGAATACGGCCGTACGCCATTAACTACAAAACTGCCTATTTATTTGTTAAGATAATATTAAGTAAACTTTAAATAGTGGAATTTGTGGTGAAAAAGTTAAAGTTAGTCCGAAAGTCCGCGCAAGTCAGGAAGTCCGTAAGATTATATTCGTTAATAGTCTTTCGGACTTATGCGGACTTCCGAACTTTCCGACTAAAAAGACAACCAATTATCACTAAGTTTACCACTCAAAACCTACTGCTATGCCAACATTTGATATTGTAAGCAAGATAGACGGCCAGACATTGGACAACGCCATCAACACCGCTAAAAAGGAGATATTGAACCGCTATGATTTCCACGACTCGAAAAGTACCATCGATCTCGATAAAAAAACCAACCAGCTCACCATCGTCACCGAGAATGATATGCGCCTAAAGGCGATCAGGGATTCGATCATCAGCCGTATGGTAAAACAAGGCATCGACCCCTCATCCCTGGACGATGGCAAAGAGCAGTATGCATCAGGCAATATGATCCGCAAGGAAATTAAGATCAAAGAAGGCATCGACAAGCCAACCGCTTCAAAGATCGTGAAAGCCATTAAGGATAGCGGCCTAAAAGTACAGGCCTCCATCATGGACGACCAGGTACGCGTACAGGCCAAAAAGATCGACGACCTGCAGGAAGTGATCAGTCTTTGCCGCAAAGGGGATTTTGGACAGCCGCTACAGTATATTAATATGAGGAACTAAAACTAGAGTTCAGATGTCGGATGCTATGCAATCATTTTTTATGATCTCTGCCCTCTAAACTCTAACAACAAATCCTGATTATTCTTTCGGTCTTCCGGACTTGCGCGGACTTTCGGACTAAAAAAGAAAGCCCCCCGATCCCGATAACTATCGGGACGGGAGGCCTTCACAAACTAAACCAACAACTTATTATGAAAACGATCTTTTAATATATTTTAGAAACAGGTCGTTACTATTTCTAAACGGGTATCTGCCGGGGCCTCAAGCCTTATCACCAAATCACAACATTTAATCTCACTTCTCTCGGCGCCCGGTCAAATTACTTTACAGCGATCTCTCTCGACTGAATTTTTGCTTCTTCTTTCTTAGCTACGTTCAGCTTCAATACACCGTCGGTGTATTCAGCGTCGATCTTGGCATAATCAGCGGTTTCAGGTAAGGTAAACGACCTTACGAACGAGTTGTAGCTGTATTCGCGTTTGCTGTATTTCTTGCTTTCGTCAACATTGTCAGTCTTTTTTTCAGCAGAAACGCTCAATACGTTTTTGTCAAGACTGATCTTGAAATCGTCCTTCTTCAGGCCGGGAACAGCCAGTTCAATATGGAATTCGTTTTCAGTTTCAGCAATGTTCACAGCGGGGATCTTGTTGATAAACCTGTCGTTTAAGCGTGAATCGTTGATCAATGAATCGAACACATCGCTAAACCAGGGGTTAACCGTATTTTTTTGTCCGTTGTTAAATTTTACCAGTGTCATTTTTATATCCTCCAGAGTTTTTTGATTTTTAGTTTTCTTAACTTCGAAACATATGGTTCAACTGTTGTACCAAGGGGCAAAAACCAACCATTTACAGACACAATGTCTGTTTGTTTTAATTTATTAACGACATAATGTCACCAAATGAGCGAAAATTTAGCAGATTATAAATGCAGGGTGCCTATCCAGGTCCGTTTTTCAGACCTCGATCTATACGGCCATGTGAACAACGCGACCTATCTTTCTTACTTTGAAACCGGTCGCTTGCATTACTGGAAAGATGTTTTACAGTGGGACTGGAACATCAACGGCATAATCCTGGCCCGTGCCGAGGTGAATTACTTAAAGCCCATCAACCGTGGTGATGAGGTGGCCTGTTATGTGCGTACCACGCGCATCGGCAACAGCAGCTTTGATGTGATGCATGTACTGGTAAAGGTCACTCCCGAAGGCGAAGAAATATGCACCACCGGCAAAACGGTTTGCATCAGTTACGATTACAGCGTTCACAAACCGGTCAAAATCCCGTCGGAACAACGTGATCGCATGATCGCTTATGATGAACCGGGGATGATCTTAAATACGAATTGATGTGCAGATTTCAGATGTGCAAATGTGCAGATGGAATTTGCGCGTGAATTAATAAATTGACAGGTATTTGCACATCTGCGTATCCGCACATTTGCACATCAAAACGCTTTCACCTGCGGCATTTTCAGCAGCTTTTCATCCAGTTTGCTGATATGCTTTTTATGACCGGTAACCACAATCGTAGCCTGCAGGCAGCCATCATTTTTGCTGACAAACCTCCTGGTCGACTTCAGATCAAATTTGCTGATCATATCCTCCAGCATCACAAGGTCTTCATGGTCGGTGCTGTCCAAGACAAGGAACAGTATCTTTTCGTGGTGCACCTTGTCGATATAATCCTCCAGGATATGGAACAGGACCAAAATAAGTAATGTGAGGACCGTTGAGACCAGCGCCAGCGTATAGTTACCCGAACCGGCTGCCATACCGATAGCGGCAGAGATCCAGATAACGGCAGCGGTTGTGAGCCCATTGACCGAATAGTTATCTTTAAAGATCACCCCGGCACCGATGAAACCGATACCCGTTACAATATTGATATTCACCAGTTGCCCGCTTTGCTGTGCCACCATGGTAAACAAGGCAGAACCCAGGCAGATCAGTATAATGGTGCGAAACCCGGCCGTTTTGTTTTTGTATTGACGCTCAAAACCGAGCATCGCACCGCAAACAATAGCGATCACTACCCTGGTCAGGTCCTGGCTGGATATGTGAAATTCTGGAGGCAATTTTTAATTATTGATTTATTGAATGACTGAATGAGTGAATTAGTCCGGAAGTCCGCGTAAGTCGGAAAGTCCGAAAGATAAAATTAGCAAAAGTTTAAAGAATCGGTGAAATCAACCCACAATCGGTGAAATCAGAAAATCTTGCCGGGATTTAAAATCCCGTTCGGGTCAAAAACCTTTTTAATACCGCGCCAAAGCGCGAAATGCGCCTCGGTATATTTAATAGACATATACTCCTTCTGCACCAGGCCGATGCCATGCTCACCGGATAAGGTCCCACCCAGGGATACCGTCAATTCAAATATCTCACGAACACCGTCCTTCAGTTTATGGTTCCAATCGTCGTCGCTCATGTCCCCTTTTAGGATATTGACGTGCAGGTTGCCGTCGCCGGCATGCCCAAAAGATAAAGTATCAAAATGGTACCGGGTTGCCACTTCTTTAATGCCCTTGATCAGTTGCGGCAATTTAGCGCGCGGCACTACCGTATCTTCCTCCTTAAAAACAGAATGTGATCTCACAGAAACCGCCATTGTGCGCCTCAAACGCCATAGCTCTTCCTTTTGGGCGGCTGTATCGGCGAACAATACATCTTTGCAATTGAATTGCTCCAAAACACCGTTGATCCTCTCACAATCGGCAAATATTACATCGGGGTTGGTACCATCCACTTCGATCAATAAAAAGGCTTCGATGCCATCTTTAAGTTCGAACGTCACTCCATCGTATTTGATCACCCATTCCAATGCTCTCCGTTCTATAAACTCTAAAGCCGATGGTACTATCCCTGCCCTGAAGATAGCCGAAACCGCCGCACAGGCGTCTTCGTTGGTTTCAAATGACGCCAGCAGCAGCGCGTCATGTGTTGGCCTGGGTATCAGCTTGGTTACTATTTTGGTGATGACGCCCAGCGTACCTTCCGAACCGATCATCAACTGGGTTAAATTATAGCCGGATGCATATTTCAGTGTATTAGCGCCCGTCCAGATGATGTCGCCATCTGGTAATACGATCTGTAAATTCAGGATATACTCGCGTATCGTACCATATTTTACGACCCTTGGACCGCCGGAACCATGCGACACGTTCCCGCCGATAAAACAACTGCCCTTGCTTGCCGGATCGACAGGATATAACAGGCCCTTTTCGGCGACCGCGTCCATAAATACTTCTGTGATCACACCCGGCTCAACCGTGGCTTGCAGGTTTTCTTCATCGATATTGAGGATATGATTAAACCGCTCCATCGAGATCAGCAAGCCACCTTTTATAGGCAAAGCGCCCCCGGCCAGGCCGGTGCCGGCGCCACGAATGGTCACCGGTATCAAATGCGCATTGCACAACTTCATCAACGCCGAAATTTCTTCCGGTGATTTGGGTGTTACCGCCACTTCGGGGTAATAATGCAAATCCTCGGTGAAATCATGGCTGTATTTTTCAAGATCGGCATGGCTCGTCACCACCGCGTCTTCGCCGACTATAGTTTTGATTGCCGACAAGAGGTCGGCTGTTATTTTATTAAATTCCATTAGCTGGATTGTTATAAGTTATGGTCACGCTGGAATAGGCAACCCGGCCTGGCATGGGCGGGTTTAATTTTTTAATGGTTACCGAAACTTTGTCCACGTACCGGTATTTGTTGACAATATCATTGATAATTGCCTGGCAAAGGCTCTCGATCAGTTTACGCGGTGTTTGCATTTGATGAAAAGTCAGTTCATACAAATGCTCGTAATTTACCGTATCGGCCAGCTTATCGTGCATCAATTCACCTTTCGGCTCAAAGTCTACTGAAATATCCACCACAAAACGGCTGCCCAGCAATTGTTCCTCGGGGTAAAAACCATGTTTGCCAAAAAACTCGGCCCCGTGCAATGCTACGTTTATCATGGTGTAAAATTAGTTTTTTTAGTCCGAAAGTCCGCGTAAGTCGGAAAGTCCGGAAGATAGGATTCCGATTAAATTATCTTTCGGACTTATGCGGACTTTCCGACTTTCCGACTAAATTTGCCGCACCAATTATTTCTCTCAATGGCAAAAACTGATCTGTACGAGGCACCTGATTATTATCTAATAGACGAACTGCTTACCGACGAACATAAACTGATCCGCGCCAGCGTACGCGATTGGGTAAAGAAGGAAGTAAGCCCGATCATAGAAGATTACGCGCAAAAGGCTGAATTTCCAAAGCAATTAATAAAGGGTCTTGCCGAGATAGGCGCATTTGGTCCGACCATACCGGTTGAATACGGTGGCGCAGGGCTTGATTATACCGCTTACGGCATAATCATGCAGGAAATTGAACGGGGTGATTCGGGAATCCGTTCTACCGCTTCAGTGCAGGGCTCATTGGTAATGTATCCTATTTATGCTTACGGGTCAGAGGAACAAAAGCGGAAATATCTGCCTAAGCTTGCAAGCGGCGAACTGATGGGTTGTTTTGGTTTGACCGAACCCGACCACGGCTCAAACCCCAGCGGCATGACCACCAACATCAAAGATGCCGGTGACCATTACATCCTTAACGGTGCGAAAATGTGGATATCCAATTCGCCTTTTGCCGACATTGCGGTGGTGTGGGCGAAGGATGACAGCGGTAAGATCCGCGGGCTGGTAGTGGAGCGTGGTATGGAAGGTTTTTCAACACCCGAGACGCACAATAAATGGTCGCTTCGCGCTTCTGCGACGGGTGAATTGGTGTTCGATAATGTAAAAGTTCCCAAAGAAAATATATTCCCCAATGTCTCAGGTCTGAAAGGGCCGTTAGGCTGCCTGAACCAGGCGCGTTACGGCATTGCCTGGGGTGCCATCGGCGCGGCAATGGATTGCTACGATACTGCTTTGCGTTATTCTAAAGAGCGCGTACAATTTGGCCGCCCGATAGCAGGCTTCCAGTTACAGCAAAAGAAACTGGCTGAAATGATAACCGAGATAACCAAGGCGCAGTTACTGGTATGGCGGTTGGGTGTACTGAAGAGCGAGAACAGAGCCACGCCTGCCCAGATATCCATGGCTAAACGGAACAGTGTTGAGACTGCTATCAACATCGCGCGCGAAGCAAGGCAAATGCTTGGCGGTATGGGTATTACCGGCGAATATCCTATCATGCGCCACATGATGAACCTGGAATCGGTGATCACTTATGAAGGCACTCACGATATCCACCTGCTGATAACTGGCATGGATATCACCGGCGAGGATGCCTTCAAGTAAGTAACGAAATTGTTATTAAACATAACTTTTTAGTTACAACACTGCTTTATCAATTTTCGTATAAAGCAATGTTTATGGGTACTATTTGGAAGATTTTTGGCGGGCTTGCCGGTGATATCAGGTTAAATTACCTCAAAATATTCCTGTTGGTCTTACCCTCGCTTTTGCTGTTCTCCTGCAGCAAAAACGAAGATAAAGCGTCATTGGAATATTCCGATGCATTCAAACCGGTATTTGCGCAAACCACGCAATTCTTTGATACCAATCAGCCCGACGCCGGCATTGCCTATCTTAATTCCGCATACAGCAAAATAAGCCAGCCTTCTGTTAACGATAAATTCCGTTTTTATGGATTTCATTATGTGCTGTACCAAAAGGCGAAACTCGATTACAAGCGGGCATTTTTGTACGCCGACAGCATGATGATGATGGCCAAGGAAAGCCAGGACCGCGAACAGTATGTATCTAATGTAGCCGAGGCCAATTACGCCAAAGGCGACACGTATTTCAGCCTAAAGCAATATAACGATGCTTACCAATGTTACTTCCAGGGCTACGTGCTGGGTAAACACGATCTGAACCAAAGGTCGCTTGCTGACTATGCCTATCGCATGGGCATGATCATGTACAAACAGGATCATTACAAATTGGCGGCCGATTATTTTAAAGAAAGCTACAAGCAAAGCCGCGAGCTGCCGGACGATTTCGCGCAGTTTTTCCGCAAACAGGAATTATTAGATAATATCGGGATCAGCCTGAAGCATAACGGGGGCATCGATAGTTCAATAGCCTATTTTAATAAAGACCTGAAATATATTGATGTCAGCGCTCCAAAATTCAGGTACCGCGCGGGCATGCTTGAGACGGCACGCGGCGTGATCTATGGCAACTTAGCTGAAGCATTGATATTGAAAGGACAGAATGCGGCGGCACGGGAGTTTTTGAAAAAAAGCATTGCCATTAACCTCAAAAAAGGCGGCGACAACCGGGACGCTGAACTGGCGGAAATGAAACTCGGACGATTGTTTTTGATCAGCAATAAGAATGACTCGTTGATCAGCCTTTTGAATACCGTTCGGGGACAGCTGGACACCATCAAAAACGAAAGTGCCGAAGCCGACTGGAACAGGTTGATGGGTATTTATTACCAGCAAAAGCATGATTTGAGTAAAGCGCTGGTCTATATGCAGCAATACAACTCGCTGAAAGATTCGACCATAAAACGTTTAAGTTCGCTCAAGGAAAGCAATGTAGATCAGCAGCTGGCCAATTTTGAGGAACAATATGAGCTACAAACGCTCAGCAATAACAATAAGCTGCAGAAAATTTACCTGGACACTGCAGTTGTTTGTGCTATAATGCTGCTGGCAATTATTGCGCTGGTGTGGCGCAACTGGACACGTTCGAAATTTGATGTACAGATAGTTATTGCATTAAATAAACAAATAAACGAGCAAAAGGTGTACCTTGAAAGGGCGCTGGATGAACTAAAGACCAGCAGCCAGGAAAAGGACCGCATCCTGCGCGCCGTAGCGCACGATTTGCGCAACCCGCTGGGCGGTATTGCATCGCTTTCCGCTGTTATGGTGGAAGATAGTGAGCATGACAAGGAACTGGCCAGCCAGCTAAAACTGATCAAAGACACTTCAAATGATACGCTGGAGCTCATCAACGAGATATTGGAGGCTACTAACGATAAGCCATCAACCGGTTTGATGCGGCAATGGGTTGAAGTAAATGCATTGCTGTACAACAGTGTTGAACTGCTTCGCTTTAAAGCCGCGGAAAAACATCAGCAAATATTGATCGAGGGGCTTGACGCCGGGGTTAAATTGCACATCAACCGCGAAAAGATATGGCGCGTGATCAGCAATCTCATCAGCAATGCTATTAAGTTTAGCCCGGTTGATTCGGTTATAAAAGTTAAAGCGATCCAAAAACAAGGCAATGTGGTTATTGCTGTAAAAGATCACGGAATTGGCATACCCGACAATATGAAGGATAAAGTGTTCAATATGTTCACAAATGCGAAGCGGCCGGGCACTATAGGCGAAAAGTCATTTGGATTGGGGCTTTCGATCAGCAAGCAGATCATTGAAAAACATTCCGGAAAAATCTGGTTCGATAGTGTGCAGGATAAAGGAACCACGTTCTATATTAGTTTGCCTAAGTCACAGGACAAGGATATGGAATCTCAAAGCGATGAGGCTAACGCCGACAGGCAACTGGTAAACCATTAAGTACCTTTCAGAAAATCCGCATACCATTTTCCAGACTCTTTAACTATCCGTTGCTGCGTGTCAAAATCAACATACACCAAACCAAACCGCGGGTGATAGCCTTCGGCCCACTCAAAATTGTCGGTCAGCGTCCATACAAAATACCCTTGCACATTACATCCCTCCTGCTTTGCTCTGAGCACCTGTGCTAAATTGCTCCCGATGAATTCTTGTCTTTTCGGGTCGTCTACCCTGCCATCAGCAAGTTGATCCGGGAAAGCGGCTCCATTTTCGGTGATCAGTATCTTCCTGATCTGCGGGTAAGCATCGAACTTTTTCAGGATATGATAAATAGCCTCCGGGTATACCTCCCATCCCATAGCTGTAGTGGGCACGTTCCGTTCCTTCGCCTTGATGAGCCGGGCCCCGATGTAGGGTGTGAAAAATGAATATTTGACGATCTCGCGCGTGTAATTTTGCAATCCGATAAAATCAAAATCAAAGTGCAGCTTGTCTTCATCTCCGGGCTGGAAATATTTACGAAGCTCCTTAAGAACCGGTATATCGATCACAGGATAACCCAATCCCAATATCGGTTCGATAAACAAACGATTCACCAGCGCATCGGCGCGGTTAGCGGCTTCGATGTCTCTTTTTTTCTCAGAATAAGGCTCTACATGCGAACAGGAAAAAGTGCTGCCTATTTCTGCATTTGGCAATAGTTCGCGTAGTTTTTTTGCGCTCGCCACCATACTCAAGATGATGTGGTGAATGGCGGGGATAAAGTTTTTAAGCCCCGTACGCCCCGGTGCGTGTATCCCAAAGAAATAGCCCGCGCCCGAAAACACCGAAGGTTCGTTCATAACCATCCAATGCTTTACCCTGTCGCCGAAATGCTTTGCGCAAACGGCGGTATAATTGGTAAACCATTCGATAATATCCCTGTTCGTCCAGCCGCCCTTTAATTCCAGCGCCTGCGGCAGGTCCCAGTGATAAATAGTTACCCAGGGCTCGATACCCTGTTGGATGCAATGATCGATCACGCGGTTATAATAATCCACCCCGGCCATATTAACCTCGCCAGTGCCGTCGGGTAAAATACGCGTCCACGATATGGAAAACCTGAAATTGGGAATATTCAGTTGCTTTACCAGGGCTATGTCATCCGGGTAATTGTTATAAAAGTCGCAGGCTGTTTGTGCGTGGTGGCCGCCCAGTATCTTGCCTTTTTTTGCGCTGAACGCGTCCCAGATGGATTCTCCTTTACCGTCGGCGTCGTGCGCGCCTTCTATCTGGAACGCAGCGGTAGATACCCCCCATTTAAAATCATCACCAAAAAGAGAGCGCTTAAATTTATCCATAGACCATTCACCTATTGCTGCATGCAATTAAATGAAAACAATATGTGAACACCAAATTGTACAATATAATTGGATAAACGAAGAAAACGGCTGCAGGTTTTAGTGTATGAACGACGATCTCATGTTCTTCATGAGCATCCATTCGCGAAAGCTGCGGAAAAGCCTTGATAAATTGACGGTGAATTTCATTACAACCACTTTTACGTTACAAAACTACTTTGAGTATATGACCCCAGGGTAATCAATACATTACATTTCTGTTAAGTTTTTTTCTTAAAAGTTTAGAAAAGATTGCATGGGTATGATCCATTAACAAATACAGGCAATAGATAGTTCATTATTTTTGGAAGCATGAAAGACTACTTTATCCGCCTGTTTAATTACGATACCCATACGAATTTGCTGATGACAGAAATGATCATCAACGCTGGAAACCCGGAAAAACCTGTTCAACTGATGGCGCACTTGCTGGCGGCGCAGCAGGTATGGCTCACGCGGTGCAGGGGGGAATCTTTTACCGGCGCTTTATGGCCCGATTGGAAAGCGGATACATTTGTTAAAATTATTGAAGAAAACAGCAAAGGCTGGCTCGGTTACCTGGACACCCTCGGTGCTGCTGATTTTGATAAGCAAATACATTATAAAAACACAAAAGGCGAATTTTTTGAAAATAAGCTGAGCGATGTTTTGGCGCATGCCATCAATCACGGAACGCACCACAGGGCGCAGGTGGGTCAGTATCTAAAATCCGGCGGAACGGATCTGCCCTTTACCGATTATATCTTCTACATCCGGCAGTTGGAGCAAAACAAATAATTGTTATCCACTCTTTTATATAAAACCTACATTTGCGCATAAATTTTAATACCATGAAACGTTTAGTATTATTAGCCTTAACCCTGTCATTCTTTTATTCGTGTGCTGATAGTACCCGGCAGGAAAAGAGCCTGTTGAATGATATACTGAAGGTGCACGATAAAGTGATGAACAAGGATGAGACCTTGATGAAGAATAAATCGCGCCTGGATAGCTTACTGAAAGTACCCGCTAAGGATACCGCCGAAAGGGTAAATATCAGGGCCATCGATCTCAGGCTTACTGCAGCGGAAGAGGCCATGGAAAACTGGATGACCAAATTTCAACCGGACATGACGGGCAAGTCGCATGACGAAGTGATGAAATATTATGCCGATCAAAAAAAACAGGTTACGGCCGTCGATTCACAGGTAAACGTGGCTATTAAAGAATCAACCCAATACCTTTCAACCCATAAGATCAAATGAGGAAGCTAGCGATAGGATTAGCGTTATTGGGTTTATGGAGCGCCTGCAAACCCGGGTCGGATAAAAAAACGTTGCCGATATTTGGAAGCCGGACACCGATCAGCAAAACGGTGGATGGTAAAACGGTCACCGATACCATCTACCAAACCATACCTAAATTCAAATTTGTGAACCAGTATGGCGATAGCATCACCAACAAAAGCCTCGACGGTGATATTTATGTGGCCGATTTTTTCTTTACCACCTGCCCGTCTATCTGCCCGGTAATGGCGCGTAACATGCTGACGGTTTACAATACCTTTAAGAGTACCGGCGACTTCAAGATCATATCGCATACCATCGACCCGAAGCACGATAGCGTACCCGAGTTAAAGAAATACGCTGATAAATTAGGCGTTGCCGGTAATACCTGGTGGTTTTTGCAGGGAAAAAAGGAAGACACCTATACCATTGCTGAAAAGAACTACCTCGTAGCAGTAAAGAAAGATAGTACAGCCGCAGGAGGTTATATCCATGCCGGTTATTTTGTGCTGATCGATAAGCAGAAACGCATTCGTGGCGCTTATGACGGTACTGATCCGAAACAGGTGGAGCAGCTGATAGCCGATATAAAAACGCTGCAAGCCGAACCCGATGAACACATCGCACAATGAAATTTAAGATAATAAGTGCGCTTTTATTGCTTATAGCCGGATTCTTTATGATATCGTGCGAGAACGAGCAAAGCATCGAATTTAAACGCTATTATTCCGAGGGCGCTATGGTGTACCAGTCCCATTGCCAAAATTGCCACGCCGCCGACGGAGATGGCCTGATCGGACTTATACCTCCGCTTAATGACTCACTTTACCTTAAAAACAACAAGACTGCGCTGGCTTGCTATATTAATTCAGGAATGAAAGGCCGTATTGTGGTCAATAAAAAGAGTTTCGATGGCGCCATGCCCGCTAATAATCTTGCGCCGATGGAAGTGGCCCAGGTACTTACTTATATCAACAATGCTTTTGGCCATAAACTGGGACTGACCACGGTTGACCAGGCGGAAGCAGACTTGGGTAAGTGTAAATAGCTTATAGTTCATAGCATAATGTAGCCCACAATCTATGAACCATTAACCATGAACTAAATTAACTATCTTTGCATTGCAGATCGTTCTATCGCTCATAGCAATATGAGAGGAAAGTCCGGGCAACACAGAGCATCCTGCTTCCTAACGGGAAGGCGCCGTTCAGCCGGCGACAGAAAGTGCCACAGAAAATAAACCGTCCGCTGGTTAGCGGATAAGGGTGAAAACGTGAGGTAAGAGCTCACGGCTTTCCCGGGCGACCGGGATCGCGGTAAACCTCAGGAGTTGAAAGACCAAATAGGTCCTGGATCAGAAGCTGCTCGCTTCATGTGCCATCGGTACAACCAGGATGGGTAGGTTGCTTGAACCTGTCAGCGATGGCAGGGCCAGATCAATGATAGAATTCAACAGAACCCGGCTTATAGCTTTGCTGCTGAAAAATTAAATGCCCTTTTGGTAAAACAGAAGGGCATCATTTTTTGTATTATGCAAAGTGTTTATTTTTCTATACAATTCTTATACCTTTAAACCGTTGAATAAGCATATCCTTTTAACCTGATACATGGCAAAAATTTTAATAATTGATGACGAGCGGGCCATCCGTAACACCCTGCGCGAGATACTGGAATACGAAGAGTATGAAGTAGAAGATACGGATAATGGTGTAGACGGTATCGCGCTGATCGAGAAAAACGATTACGATCTTGTCCTCTGCGATATCAAAATGAACCGGATGGATGGTATGGAGGTACTCTCTGAAGTACTGGCCATCAAACCCGATATCCCGTTCATCATGATCTCGGGCCATGGAACGGTTGAAACCGCTGTTGAAGCCAGCAAAAAAGGCGCTTTCGATTTTATATCCAAACCACCCGACCTTAACCGCCTGCTTATTACGGTACGCAACGCGCTCGACAGGGGTAGCTTAGTCACCGAAGCGAAGGTATTAAAACGGAAGGTATCCAAGGTTCGCGAGATACTCGGCGAGTCGCAGGCCATTCACAAGATAAAAGAAACGATCGACCGTGTGGCCCCTACCGATGCGCGCGTACTGGTAACGGGCGCCAACGGAAGCGGCAAGGAATTAGTCGCCCGCTGGCTGCACGAGAAATCGAACAGGTCGAATGCCCCCTTGATCGAGGTGAACTGCGCGGCCATTCCCTCCGAATTGATAGAAAGCGAATTGTTCGGCCACGAAAAGGGCTCTTTTACATCGGCAGTAAAACAACGCATAGGCAAATTTGAATCGGCTGATGGTGGTACGCTATTTTTGGACGAAATTGGCGATATGAGCCTTTCGGCGCAAGCAAAGGTGCTCCGCGCCCTGCAGGAGAATAAGATAACCCGTGTAGGCGGGGAAAGGGAAATAGAGGTCAACGTACGTGTAGTGGCGGCTACAAATAAAGATATTTTAAAGGAGATCGAAGCCGGTACCTTCCGTATGGACCTCTACCACCGGCTCAGTGTGATCCTGATCCATGTACCGCCCCTGGCAGAACGAAAAGACGATATCCCATTGCTTACACAGAGCTTTCTCGAAGAAATTTGCAATGATTACGGTATGCCCGTTAAAAGAATATCCGAAGGTGCGCTGGAGGCTCTTAAATCGCTGCCCTGGACAGGCAATATCCGCGAGTTAAGAAATATGGTTGAGCGATTGATCATTCTGAGTGATAAAGTTATCACCGAAAATGATGTAAAGGCCTTTGCCAACCCGTCGGGGCCGGTTACGGCTACTAACGGTTCTGCTGCTCCGCAGACCAATTTCGATCAGTTTGCTAATTTCCAGGAATACAAGGATTATGCCGAGCGCGAGTACATCAAATTCAAGCTCGAAAAGAATAACTGGAACGTATCCAAAACAGCTGATGATATCGACATCCAACGTAGCCACCTTTACAGTAAAATTGAGAAGTACGGACTAAAACGGGGAGAATAGCGTTATTGCTGTATCTTCTTGAATACTTATACGTAATACTACTATGAAAAACGTTGTTATTTTGATCATCGGCATGTTCGCCGCGGTTGGCGCGTGTGCAGCAAGCAAACCGGATACTTCCTTATCGGCGTATATCGCCGCCAAAAGCTATATCCCGCTGGCTGATCGTACCCGGCTTCCGCAAAGCGTCCGTAAAAATTATGGTACTATCATGAATTACCTGGGCAAAATGGATGCCGAAAAAGCCTGGTATACCTCTGCCGGAGGCATTCATGAATCTGAATCAAGCATCAGTATCGTATGCCTGAATATTGATGGCATCAAATTGAAAAAAGAGCTTAGCGAGCGGGAAAAACCTATTGATACCGCTTTGCACGGGCAAAGAATTATCCTGCAGTTTGTGAATAATGATGCCGGCAACCCTGGCGGAAAAGATGGCGTGCTGACATTGGATAAGCAGACTGGCCGGGTGACGTATAAACGGCTTCAGTAAAAATTATTGAAACGGGAATGCTCAGGTATACGTTACTTAAAGTTCCTGCCTTTGTGAAAAATTTCCCTTGGGTCGGGTGTCGATGTCCTCTCATCAGCGCGCGAGAGTGTTAATACGGGCTGGTCATCATTTTCCCGGGCAGTTAAGCCTCTCAATAAACTTGACAGGTTAAAGCACCGGCTGGTGATCACATGGATCACTTTACCTTCAATTTGCAATTTACCTTCAACCATTAGTAAACGAGCCTGTAGGATTTCCTTACGGTACTTATCAAACATGTTTTCCCAAACCACCAGGTTAGCGAAGCCGGTTTCATCTTCGATAGTGATAAATAAAATACCCTTTGCCGTACCGGGACGCTGTCGTACGGTAACCAGCCCCGCAACTTTAATGAGGTCGCCATCTTTGCGGTTAACCAGTTCACCTGTTGGTGTCACATGCAGCAGGTCGAGTTTTTCGCGGACAAAACTTACGGGGTGCGCTTTTAAGGATAACCCTGTAGCGGCATAATCTTGTACCACGTGTTCCGCTTGTGTCATAAATGGCAAAGTAACCTGCATCTCCTTAGCGCTCTCGGACGGCTGCCCCGCAAAAAGAGCAATGGGTTTATCGCTGAGCGCTGGTACTTCCCACAAAGCCTGGCGGCGGTCAAGGTTCAGCGAACGGAAGGCATCCGCGTCGGTCAGTTTTTCTATGGCGCCCTGGGGCACGCCCGCATCGCTTAACTGGCTGATGCTGGTATAACCCTCGCCCCTTGCGGCTACCAGCATTTGCATATCCTCTTCGCGGAGGCCCTTTACCTGCCTGAAGCCGAGGCGGACAGCGCAATACTTGCCATCTTTTTCCTCCAGGATATTATCCCATTGCGAATGATTGATATCCACCGGCCGCATCACAACACCATGTTTTTCAGCATCGATCACGATCTGGGCCGGCTGGTAAAAGCCCATCGGCTGGCTATTGAGTAAAGCAGCCGCGAATACATCCGGGTAATGACATTTGAGCCACGAAGAAATATAAACCAGATGCGCGAATGCCGCCGCATGACTTTCGGGGAAACCATAGCCCTCAAATCCTTTCAATTGTTTAAAAACCCGCCGGGCAAAATCCTCCTCGTACCCATTCCCAAGCATACCATTAACGAATTTCTCTTCAAGCTGGTGCAGCTTGCCATTTGCTTTGAAGGTAGCCATACTTCTTCTCAATTGATCTGCTTCACCGGGCGAAAAGCCCGCCCCTACCATAGCTATTTCCATCGCCTGCTCCTGGAATAAGGGCACGCCCATGGTCCTCCCCAAAACTTCTCTTAAATCCTCCTTCGGATATTCCTCTGGCTCCTCGCCATTTCGTCGCCGTAAATAAGGGTGTACCATATCGCCTTGTATAGGCCCCGGCCTAACAATAGCTACCTCAATAACCAAATCATAAAACACCCTGGGTTTCAGGCGGGGCAGCATGGACATTTGCGCCCGGCTCTCGATCTGGAAAACACCTAAAGTATCGGCTTTGCAAATCATATCGTAAACCTTTGGATCATCCTGCGGAACGTTGGCCAGGGTAAGGTTAAGCGCATAATGTTCTTTAGCCAGGTCAAAGGCTTTTCGTATACAAGTAAGCATACCCAGGCCGAGCACATCCACCTTTATAATACCCAGATCTTCCAGGTCATCCTTATTCCATTCCAGTTGGGTGCGGTCTTCCATGCGGGCGTTCATCACCGGGCAAATGTCCGAAAGCTTGCATTGCATGATCACAAAACCGCCGGTATGCTGTCCCAACTGCCGCGGGAACCCCATCAATTGTTCCGTTAATACAAGCACTTTATACAAGTGCGGGTCATCCGGATTAAGCCCCTGTTCGATCAATCGTTCCCTATCGAAGCCATCTTCTGAAAAATCCCAGACCGCTCCGCCAATTCGCTTGATCGTATCCTCCGATAGCCCCATCGCTTTTCCTACGTCGCGGATGGCGCCTTTATGCCGCTCCTGGGTTACGGTGGCTACAATGCCGGCATGCTCACGCCCGTAGGTTTGATATATCCATTGAATGATCTCTTCACGGCGTTCGTGCTCAAAATCAACGTCCACATCGGGCCATTCCTCGCGTGCTTCAGACATAAATCGCGAAAAAAGCAACCTGGATTTGGTTGGATCAACGGGCGTTATTCCCAAACAAAAACAAATCGTGCAGTTCGCTGCCGAACCACGTCCCTGGTGCAAAATACCCAATTCCTCAGCCTTTTGCGTGTATTCGTGTACCCTAAGGAAATAGGGTGCCAGCTTGCGTTTGGCAAAAAAGTCAAGTTCAAACTTTATATCCTTAATGATCTTGGGGGTAATCTTATCCCCGATCATCTTTTTAGCGCCGGTCCAGGTGCGTTCCGCAAGATGTTCATCAGCAGTGCGGCCATCAGGGCTTTTCCATTCGGGTTCGAGATATTTTAAAGTATCCAGCGAGAATTGACAGGCGTCGGTTATTTCGTTTATTCGTGTAAGGGCGTCAGGATATTTTAAGAATAACCGCTCCATCTCATCGCTTTCTTTCAAGTATCGCTCGGCATTGGCATTTAATCTAAACCCGGCTGTACTGATGGTACATTTCTCACGTACACAGGTAACAATATCCTGCAATTCACGACGACGGGCCTCATGATAATGCACATCATTGGTAGCTACCATAGGTACGCCTGATTGCGATATGCGATAAAGCCGCTTTTCATCACTCCCGTTGTACAGGAAGTTAGCGGCGATATATAACTCATTTCCCAATGCAGCTTTATATTCCTTTACGTTTTGTTTGAAATCAGCATCAAAATCAAGCCGGCTATTCAACGTTTCAGGCGGAACAACAATAAATTTGATGCCTTCAGCATTTTCAAAAACATCTTGTTTATACAACTCGCATTTTCCTTTTTCGGTGCGCAAATTGCCTTTGCTTAAAATAGCGCATAAACGTCCCCAGGCGGTAATATCAGTAGGATAAGCCAGCAGATCGGGGCCGTCCAGCAAGCACAACCGGCAGGCTGGTATAAATTGAATTTTTTCTTCTTCCTTTTTTGATGAATTTTCAGCTTTTGCAACTTTAAAAGCACGGACTACCCCTGCTACTGTATTACGGTCAGTAATGGCGATAGCTTTATAGTTCAGCCTGGTAGCTTCATACACCAATTCTTCAGGGTGCGATCCGCCGCGAAGGAAGCTGAAATTACTGGTTACCTGTAACTCTGAATATTGCATAACCTTTCAGGCAAAAAAACCGTGTATAAACCACTGCGGCGATGTTTCCTCCGAATAGTGCCCCAACCTGAAGAGCCAGTAACGCTGCCCGTCCTGGTCCTCTACGTAATAATAATCGCGGTGTTCACCGCTTTCCAGCCACCACTCGCGTTCTATCCTTTCAGGCCCATCAGCTTTGCTGATAGTATGTTTTTCGCCCTTGTAGATAAAAAAGTTGGGCGGGTAATCGGGCAGCTTCACCATGACATCAATCCGCTCGGGCCGTGGTAACAACAGGGATGGTCTCGGCCTGTCCGTTCGCCAGGCTGTTGCCCGTTTTTCCTGCAAAGTGCGGGCTGGTTTTATCGATCGTTCGGGCCAGTGGTGTTCCTGCGGTAAGTAACGACGGATACTGCTTGCACCTACTTTATTGGCCAGTTTGTCCAGTAATTCCGCTAAGGCCACATCATCCAGTCCGCAGCCTTCCGGCGACCATAATACCTCCTGCCCGGGCAGCACATCTTCAACTTTCGGCGCGTCTAATGTAAACAGCTCGATACCCAGTGCCGGTTCTATCGTTGGTATCTTGAGTTCGAAGAGTTTGAATAGATGGTCAATATGGTGCGAACCGCTGTTGGTACCGATGCTTGCTTCTGCAATTTCACCGTCAACCCGGTAGCATTTTAAAATGGCTGTTCGCAGGCCCTTGCCTTCACCTTCCAGGCGCCGGCAAAGATTTTCTAATAATTGCTTTATGGCGATCTCAATTCCTGTCGCCGTACGGATCGGTTCCAAACAAGGCAGGCGCTCATGGTAAGGCTCAATGGGTTGCAGCAATTGTAAGGGCTCATCCGCGTTACCCAAAGCCTGGTCAAGCCGCACCAAAAAATTCTGCCCCAAACGCCGCCGCAATACCGAGCGACCTATGCCAATAAAACTTTTTATCGTATAAAAACCGAGCTTTTGCAGCCTTTCCAAAATAAGCGAGTCCAAACGCAATGCAGCGGGCGGCAGGGATAGTAAAGCATCCTTTTGTCCGCCCGGTTCAATGATCGGTTTTACTTTAGCAAAACGGGCCACTGCCCAGGCTGCGCCCACGGTATCCGCTATCGCGCCACGCGCATCATAGCCCTTGCTTCTTAATAGCTTAATGATCGTACCCAGATAGGCCCGCTCGCCGCCCCACAAATGCGCGCAGCCCGAAATATCCAATATTAATCCATCGGGCAGGTCTATCGCAATTAAAGGGGTATAACGAATGCACCACTCCCCCAATGCTTTTAATAATTTATCTGCCTGTCCGGGTATTTCATCTATCACTTCCAAGGAAGGAACAATAGCCTTTGCATCGGCTGCGGCCATACCGACGCTTATCCCCTGTTTCTCCGCCAATGCATTAGCCGCGGTGATCACGATACGGTTACGCTCGGGTGCGGCAAAAACAAAAGGCAGCTCCTTCAGTGCCGGCCGGCGGAGCGTCAGCCAGTCCGTCGTCAAATGACGGAACCATATCGAAACAAAACGCTTTTGCATGATCAGCCCGCCTTTCGTACATAAGTTTCAGCAATAGCTGCCTTTTCTTCAATGGGAACAAAGCTGCCATCCTTCCATTCCAGTTGCCAGCAGCCCGGGTTACCATTACGTACTTTAAGCAGGTCGACCTGCCAGCGCGGGAAGCCTACGCCGGGTAATCCATCTTCCAACTCACTTGGCAAAGAGTTTATCTGCCAGCGGGCCACACAGGTGGTCGTACCAACTTTACGCGTATCTGTTCTCAATAAGAACCCGGTCACTTTACTGCTCTCTACCGCCAGCTGCAGGCGGCGGGATTGCGCGAAACTAATATCCTGTAATTCTGCGATAACAGCGGCCAGGCCCTCGCATTTCAGAGCTTCCTCCATCACCCAAAGCACGTCCTTTTCTTTTTTCAGGTCGACAAAGATCACGCGGTCGGGTTCCACATTAAAGGCCATTAATGATGACGGGAAAAGCTTTCCTGATGTGCTTATCCAAAGACAGGCTCCGCCTTTTTTCATCAGGACAGCTAATAAACCGCCTATAAATCCGGCCGTTGCCGCTGTTTGTTCGGGCGCCGGGCAAAGCATTTCGTGAATGGTACCCACCGGAAAAACCCCGTTTGGAAAAGCCGCCTCTATCGCTCCCAGGCCAAAAGTGCCCGCATTACCTGCCTGGGGCGGCCTAAAGCCCTCCCAATGCAAAATATTCTTTCGCAGCTTACTAATAATATCTTGTTTGCTATCCGGCATAAAAAAACCTGGATAACAAAATTGCTAATTTTTTTAGTATTTTAGCAAATAATTTTCATTTTTGTTTGGTTATGATAAAAAACACAGGTTTGGTAACAGAAGCGAAAGTGTGGCTGAAACGAAAAGACGGCCCGGGCGAGATCGTCCGCGTGGTACTTGATGCCGGTATCGGCAACAAGGTTATCGCTTATAATTTATACCATGCGTTTGAGGACGATCCCGGCTACCTGGGCAGGATATTGTTTGATTCGGAAGGTTATTGGATATATGACGGTTCTATCCTGACCATTGCCGAGCAGGAACACCTGGCGAAGTTCATTATCGATTATGTTAAAAAACACAGGGCCCCCGTATCAGACGAACTGCTTTAAAGCGTTTATAAGTTTGTGTTAAACTAATAATTTAACTAAAATTGTTTAAGACATGATGAAAACAATTCAATTGAACAATGCGGTATGGAAAGAGGGGGATTATTATGTCGCGCAATGCCTGAATGTCGATGTATCAAGCTTCGGGAATACCCGCCAGGAAGCGTTGGGCAATTTAGAGGAAGCTTTAGAGCTATATTTTGAAGACAATAATCATCCTGACGTAACAGTGATAGAGAAACCTGAAATAGTCGGCTCTGTACTGAAATATGCCTAAACTTTACTCATCCGATCATATTGTTAAGGTATTAAGTGGCATGGCTTTTCCTTTGTGTCCCAAAAAGGGAGCCATATCAAAATGAGAAAACCCGGCGACCCAACACTAACCGTAATCGTTCCAGCTAACCGAAAAGAAATTCCTACCGGGACTTTTCGCTCTATTCTGCGTCAATCTTCATTAACAGAAGCTGATTTCAAATAATTGATAAGCCCAAAGCCGCTCATTCTCCCTTCATAATCTCGCCCTAAAACGCTACTTTTGCGCTGAAAATGGAGCACATTCGTAATTTCTGTATCATAGCGCATATCGACCACGGCAAAAGTACCCTCGCCGATCGTTTGCTTGAATATACCAATACTATTTCTCACCGTGATGCACAGGCACAGTTGCTTGACGATATGGACCTGGAGCGCGAGCGCGGGATCACGATTAAGAGCCATGCCATACAAATGGACTATGAACTGGATGGCCAGCCCTATATTCTTAACCTGATCGATACACCCGGCCACGTTGATTTTTCGTACGAAGTTTCACGCTCTATTGCAGCCTGCGAAGGCGCGTTGCTGATCGTGGATGCTGCTCAGGGTATACAGGCGCAAACCATATCCAACTTATACCTGGCTTTGGAAAACGACCTGGAAATTATCCCGGTATTGAATAAAATGGACCTTCCCGGTGCAATGCCCGAGGAAGTAAAGGACCAGATCGTTGAACTGATAGGCTGTAAACGCGAAAGCATCCTGGCAGCCTCTGGCAAAACCGGTATGGGCGTGCATGATATTTTACGTGCCATTGTTGAGCGCGTTCCGCCGCCTGTAGGCGACCCTAAAGCGCCTTTGCAGGCTCTGATATTCGACTCGGTTTTTAACTCGTTCAGGGGTATTGTAGCCTACTTTAAGGTCGTTAACGGCGAGATCAGGAAAGGCGACAAAGTGAAGTTTTTCGCTACAGAAAAGCAATATAATGCTGATGAGGTAGGTACTTTAAAACTAAAGCAATCGCCGCGCGATGTCATCAAAACGGGCGATGTAGGTTATATCATTTCTGGCATAAAAGAAGCGCGCGAGGTAAAAGTCGGCGATACGATAACACAGGTCGACCGTCCCTGCGCCGAGGGAATACAGGGTTTTGAAGAGGTAAAACCGATGGTATTTGCCGGCATTTACCCTGTTGATACAGAAGACTATGAGGAATTGCGCGAGTCGATGGCCAAATTGCAGCTGAATGACGCTTCACTGGTTTTTGAACCCGAATCGTCAGCGGCCTTGGGCTTTGGTTTCCGCTGCGGTTTTTTGGGTATGCTCCATATGGAGATCATCCAGGAACGTTTGGAACGCGAGTTCAACATGACGGTTATTACCACCGTTCCCAACGTATCATACAAAGCATTTACCACCAAAGGCGAAGAATTACAGGTGAATAACCCCTCCGATCTGCCCGATCCAAGCCGTATAGATTTTGTGGAAGAGCCTTATATTAAGGCTACTATTATTACCAAGTCGGAATTTGTTGGACCGGTAATGTCGCTTTGTATCCAGAAACGGGGTGCGATTACCAATCAATCGTATTTGACATCAGATCGTGTGGAGCTGATATTCGAGATGCCGATGGGCGAGATCGTATTTGATTTTTACGATAAGCTGAAAACCATATCCAAAGGTTATGCCTCTTTCGACTATCACCAGGTCGGTTACCGGCAATCGGATTTGGTTCGCCTGGATATCCGCCTGAATGCGGAGCCTGTAGACGCTTTATCGTCCTTAATATATCGCGGAAACGCCTATGATTTTGGTAAGAAGATCTGCGAGAAGCTGAAAGAGCTTTTGCCGCGCCAGCAGTTTGAAATTATCATACAGGCTTCTATCGGCGCAAAGATCATCGCGCGTGAGACGGTAAAAGCTTTACGTAAGGATGTAACCGCCAAATGCTACGGCGGTGATATTTCGCGTAAGCGCAAGCTGCTCGAAAAGCAGAAAAAAGGCAAAAAACGCATGCGCCAGGTTGGTAATGTTGAAATACCGCAATCGGCGTTTATGGCGGTGCTGAAATTAGACTAAGCCCCCTGCCCCCTAAAGGGGGTTAGGAAAGGGTATATTATAAACTATTTAATTAAAAATTCCCCTTTAGGGGTTAGGAGCATGCAGTTACTTGACGGAAAATACGTATCAGAAAAACTTAAGCTTGAAATTGCTGAAGAAGCAGCCAAGATTTTAGAACGCACCGGCCGCAAACCTCATTTGGTGGCGGTATTGGTCGGCCATGACGGCGGCAGCGAAACCTACGTGGCCAGCAAGATGAAGAATTGTGAGAAGGTGGGCTTTAAATCGTCGCTGGTGCGTTATGAGGATACCGTTAGCGAAGAAGAATTGTTAGCCAAAGTTGCCGAGCTTAACGCTGACGCGGATATAGACGGGATCATTGTGCAGTTGCCATTACCCAAACATATCGACCCGGAAAAAGTAACGGAAAAGATCGACTACAGTAAAGACGTGGACGGCTTCCACCCGATCAATTTAGGCCGTATGCAGCGGAATCTGCCCTCGTTTATCCCGGCCACACCCTATGGCATCACGCTGATGCTGAAAGAATACCATATCGATACCGTAGGTAAACATTGTGTGGTAGTTGGCCGCAGCAACATCGTGGGTTCGCCGATGAGTATCCTAATGGCGCGTAACACCTACCCCGGCAATTGCACTGTCACCATTTGCCATAGCCGCACGCCTGATATCAAAAGCATGACACTGCAGGCCGATATATTGATCGTGGCTATAGGTAAGAAGAATTTTATCACTGCCGATATGGTAAAAGAAGGCGTCGTAGTGGTCGACGTGGGTATGAACCGCGAAGTATCCGCTGTAACCAAATCGGGTTATAAATTGTACGGTGATGTCGACTTTGAAAATGTGGCGCCAAAAGCATCCTGGATCACTCCTGTTCCGGGTGGTGTGGGTTTGATGACTATCGTAGGTTTGCTGAAAAATACTTTGGCCTCTGCTAATAAAGAGGTGTATCCGTGAAGAGTTGATTGAGTTGAATAAGTTGGATTAAGTTGATTGGGTTAGGGATTCGTAATCAAAAAACTTAAGCAACCACTCACTAAATCAACTTAACCAACTACCGCAGGTATTCCCCCGGAATAATATTATCCTCATTCTCATCGCACCAGGCTACCGAAAGAATTCGCCAGTTGCCATCGATGCGTACAAATTGCATATAATTAACGCCGCGCGGTAACCTGCCCGATGTTTCTTCCCCCAGGTTATACTCGTAAACGCTGATGCGCTGTGCCAGCTTGCCGAAAACCTGCGTTTTCCCCTTCAGTTCGTGCATAATAAACTGGCTCATATTGCCTTCAGCGATCTCGGATTCAAGGCTGGTGACAAATGATTCGACCGTAAAGCCCAGCGGGTGCAGGAAGCTGGTGTTTACCAAAGCGCCCTCGCCAAAAAACAATATTTTAACAGGATCGAGATCGGGGGCTTTTTCGTTCCTGAAACTGATGGCTTTATAAAAATCCCTCGCCAGGTCGTCTATTTCGATGGTGTCCATCATTTGAATGCTTGCTTTATTTTCTCCCATAATGAAGTGATGCCAATATAAACTAATCCGTCCCTGATCTCAATAGGGTAACTATCGATATAATCGTTCTGGCCCTCGCTGCCCTTCCCTGTCTTAAGATCAAATGAATAACGGTGAATGGGGCAAATTAGTTTGCCATCTTTGCACCAGCCTTGTGTCAGATCGCCGCCGGCATGAGGGCACCTGGCCGAAAGCGCGAATACCTCATTTTCATAACCCACAAGGCAAAAAGTTTTTCCCCCGGCTTTCACTCTTTTTATAAATGGCCGCCCGGTAATTTTTAGATCGGGAACCTGGTACCACTTCATGCTTGCTAAAAGTCGATCTTCAGGTTCATCACCGACGGGTTTTTGATGATCTCATCCATATTCGTCATCAAAGTTACGTGTTTCCGGTCGGCTGATACAATGGCTTTGGGGTTGTTTACCTTTTTTACGGGTTTGGCAAAATTCAGGACCACTTTGTATGGCATATCGATCAGCATGGCCTTGGCCATACTAAAGGTAGCCTGGGTTTTTTTCATGAAGGCGTTAAACTTGGTTTTATCGATAATGCGATAAAATTTATGCGAAGTTACTTCGTAGGTATAGTAATCCTGCCCGCTTAACAATTCCTGCGCGTTGAAATCTTTGACGCTGCTGCTGCCCTTCACATTATTCAGGTTGCTTTGGGATGCGATCTTCGAGATATTTCGCAGGTAATATTGGAGGTCGGCAGCGGTTTTGGCCTGGTGCGAAACGCTCACCTTCATAATATTTTTAGGCAGGTTCATTTGTACCGTCAGGTTGCTGCTTTTGGCCAGGTTCATCTGGTCGAGCGTCATCTTCTGTTGCGTACTATCGGGCAGGGCGCTGTAGAAGTTAAGCGTAGTATCCTTCGCGACGGCAAATTGTGGTGTCGCCTTAACAGAATCCGACATTAAATTCATCAACACAGATACCGCCTTGCTCATATCGAAAGTATAAGCCACGTTGCAGGAGCCATCGGCTTTAAAGTCGTAATGTTCCACCACATCCACGCAGGAGGTGAAACAGGTGAGCGCCAGGAAAAGAATGAAAAAGTAGCTTTTTCGCATACGCGAATTTTTAAGTAATAGTAAATAAAATACGGGACATTTCAAACTAATTTTTTATTAGTCCGAAAGTCGGAAAGTCCGCGTAAGTCCGAAAGACAAATTCTGCCGTTTTCATCATTTTTCAATCATAAAATCTTCCGGACTTTCGGACTTATGCGGACTTCCGGACTAATACCTATCTTTGCCCCTTCAAATATGGCACACCAGGTTCCGGAAGACGGCACATTGCTTCCTTTGATGGAAGAGTTTTATACGATACAGGGCGAGGGATTTAACACCGGCAAGGCCGCTTACTTTATCCGCCTCGGCGGCTGCGACGTGGGCTGCCATTGGTGCGACGTAAAGGAAAGCTGGGACGCCGGGCTGCATCCGCTTACCGCAGCGGACACTATCGTTGAGAACGCCTTAAAATATCCTTCTAAAGCAGTTGTGGTTACCGGCGGCGAGCCGTTGCTGTATAATCTTGACTATCTGACCGGCAAGCTGCGTGAAAACGGCATCAAAACATTCATCGAAACTTCAGGCGCGTATCCTCTTTCGGGCAGGTGGGATTGGATCTGCCTTTCGCCGAAGAAATTCAAGAAACCATCCGCAGGCATCGCTGAATATGCCGATGAGCTGAAGGTAATTGTTTTTAATAAATCGGATTTCGATTGGGCCGAGGAACACGCCAAAATGGTTTCGCCGGAATGTAAATTATACTTGCAGCCCGAGTGGTCGAAAGCTAAAGAAATGACCCCGCTTATAGTGGATTATGTGATGAACCACCCCCAATGGGAAATATCGTTGCAAACCCATAAATATTTGAATATTCCGTAACTTCGGGTACAAATCCACGTATTACCTAGGATGAAATATTTTTTCCTATTGTTATTGTTCTTTTTTACTGCTCATATCATTTATGCCCAGGACAGGCCGTATTCGTCCAATAACAAGGAAGCCATAAGATATTTCGCCCTCGCCAATCAGAGTCTCGACGATCACCTGTATGATGAAGCGATCGATAACCTCCAAAAAGCTACCAATGAGGACTCGAAATTCATTGAAGCGCACATGCTGCTGGCGGATGTTTTAAGGGCCAGGTGGCGTTATAAAGAGGCAATTGGCGAATTTAAACAGGTACTGAAGCTTAACCCCGAATTTAACCAGGGCGTTTACTATAAACTTGGCGATTGCGAACTGCACAACGCTGACTATACCAGCGCGCAGGCACACCTGGAAAAATACCTCGCCTATGATAACCTGAGCCCGCAAAATGTCTTCATGGCTAAAAAGTGGCTCAATGATTGTAAGTTCAGCCTCGACGCTGTTCAGCACCCGATACCGTTCAAACCCATCAGCCTCGGGCCTGAGATCAATACCGTCGATGATGAGTATATGCCCACGATCACCGCGGATGAAAGCACCCTGATATTTACGCGTAAGATCAATAATAACGAAGATTTTTACCAGAGCGTAAAGGTTAATGGCAAATGGCAGACCGCCGCCTACCTGAGCAGCCAGATCAATACACCGAAATATAATGAGGGCGCGCAATCACTATCACAGGATGGCAAAGTGCTGTTCTTTACCGGTTGTAACCGGCCGGATGGCATGGGACGCTGCGATATTTACATATCGCAGAAAAAAGGCGATGACTGGAGTAAACCATTTGACATTAACCCTCCTGTCAACACTACCGGCTGGGAGTCTCAGCCTTCTATTAGTGCGGATGGCAGGACACTCTATTTTACGAGCAACCGCAAGGGCGGTTATGGTGGTTACGACATCTGGAAATCGACTTTAACCGACAAAGGCTGGTCGCAGCCGGAAAATCTTGGGCCTAATATCAATACCTCGCTGGACGAGCAATCGGCCTTTATCCACCCGGACGACAGCACTTTGTACTTCTGCTCGAACGGCTGGCCCGGTTTAGGGGGTATGGACCTGTTTATGAGCCGCCTTGGAAAAGATGGTAAATGGCAGAAACCCGTTAACCTGGGCTACCCCATCAATTCAAGCGGCGACGAGAACGGGCTTACGCTGACAGCAAATGGTACTTATGCATTCTTCGCATCCAATAAATTAAGCGCCCAGGGTGGGTTCGATATTTACACCTTTGAGCTTCCGCCCGAATTGCGGCCACACCAGGTAACTTATGTGAAAGGCATTGTGGAGGACGCGGTAACCAAGCAGCCGCTGGAATCCGCCGTTGAGATCATCGATTTGGAGAAGAACGCTCCTGTATACCAGGATTACAGTTCGGCCGAGCAGGGTGATTTCCTGGCGACCTTAACCACCGGTAAAAATTACGCGCTCAATATTTCAAGAGACGGCTACCTGTTCTATTCAGCCAATTTCTCGCTGGTTGGTCACGAAAATAACAAACCATTCAACCTGCTGGCCTTGCTGCAGCCTATAGAGATTGGCAACAAGGTGGTATTGAACAATATATTCTTCGATACTAATAAATTCCTGATCAAAGACGAATCGAAAACCGAACTCCAAAAGCTGTTGGATTTCCTTAACCTGAACAAGACAGTAAAGATCGAAGTGTCCGGTCATACGGATAATGTCGGCAGCGATCAATCGAACCAAATACTTTCCGAAAATCGGGCAAAATCTGTCTACCAGTATCTTATCACCAATGGGATCGACGCGTCGAGACTCAGTTTTAAAGGTTACGGCGAGACACAACCCGTCGCCACCAATGATACAGACGAGGGCCGTGCGAAGAACCGCAGGACAGAGTTTAAAATCATAGCGAAGTAGGAATTGAAAATAGAAAAAGATTAATGATGTTTATGTCTAATAACATCAATGACCTTCCCGTTCCTAAAGACTAACTCCATTGAATCTGGATCAATACTTCCTGGTGTGAACCCAAGATCGTAAAACCAGGTTCCATCTTGTTCGTTGGAATGATCAGTACCCAAAATCTTTTCTATCTCTCCAGGTTTTTTGCCGATCAACATTTTACTTTTGATAATGTTATCAGCATATTCGTAACGTGTATCCTTATCATTCGTCCATTTATCTTTATCAAAGTTCCTGTTTGGATAATATATAGATATAAGAAAGGTTAACACAATGATCGAAACGTAGGTTATTGGCGCTGATAGTAAGGTTGCCAGCCATATTACAATAGTTCTTTTATTATTATTTTTTATCCTATTGCGGAAAAGTTTTCGCCAGATAAAAAATAGAGGAATACCAATAAGTAATATAATCAGATAAGCATCCAGGCCAATTCCAAATACTGACGTTGAAGTAATAAAGCGCATCGTTTAGGTCGATTAAAGTATAGATTTATAAACGGCAATATGAACTTTGATTATCTGGAATTCAAATAATTTTAAAGCTTTAAAACGATTTAATTCTCTGTGAACTTTGTGCCTTCCTGGTGAACCCTGTGGTTAATTAACCACAAAGGGCACGGAGTTTTCACAGAGGGGCACAGAGAGTGTTATGGCGCATTGCAATCGAAAAAGGGCAGTTACAATTTGTACCCACCCTTTTATTAGCTTTCGGACAAACCTTTCGCCTTTATCCTTTTACCTTTCACCTAAAAAATCAATTCCCCATCTCCGACATAAACTTGATGCGCATCAATTGCACCTCTTCGCGGGTATAGTCGTCATGGCCCAGTTCGCCCAACGCGTCATCTATGGAATCAATTTCGGCTGATTTGAAATAATCGAATACCTCTTCCTGCTTATCCTCGTCGATCACTTCGTCAATAAAGTAATTCAGATTGAGTTTTGTTCCCGAGTTGACAATAGATTCCACTTCGCGCAATATCTCTTCATAGGTGAGCCCTTTTGAGGCCGCGATGTCCTCCAAATTCAGGTGCCTGTCTATATTCTGGATGATATACACTTTCAGCGCCGATTTATTCGCCGCGCTCTTGATCACCATATCTATCGGGCGGTCGATCTCGTTATCCTCAACATATTTTTTGATGAGGTCGGTAAACGGCGCACCGAATTTCATGGCTTTGCCTGTACCCACTCCCGAAATTTGTTTCAGTTCTTCGTTTGTGATCGGGTAATGCGTGCACATCTCCTCCAGCGACGGGTCCTGGAATATGACAAAAGGAGGCAATCCTTTTTGTTTGGCTATTTTTTTGCGCAGGTCTTTCAGCATCTGCAGCAATTCGGTATCCAGTGCCCCACCGCCCTGCTTCGGTCCGTCTTCTGATTCATCATCGTCGGTGGTACCCATGGGCCTGTTCAGCACGAACCGTATGCTATGCGGGTTATCCAGGAAGTTGACGCCGGTCTTGGTCAAACGCAGCAAACCGTACTGGTCAATATCTTTCGATAGGTAATTGTTGAGCAGCGCCTGCCTCATCAGCGACTTCCACAGGTTTTCGCCGTCGTCTTTGCCCGAACCGAATTCGTCCAGCAAATGATGTTCGTAATTCTGCACCTGGGGGTTGTTGATCCCCATCAATACATCGATGATGTGTTCGTCGTCAAATTTCTCGCCCAATTTTTTGACCAGGCTCAAAGCTTTATGCAATTGTTCCTCGCCGTCAAAGTGCTCTTTGTGCGCGCAGCAGTTATCGCACATATTATTGCAGCCAACCTCGTTAAAGTTCTCGCCAAAGTAATGCAGCAATTGCTTGCGGCGGCACACGGCCGATTCCGCATAGTCAATAACCTCCTTCAGTATCTGGGTTCCGATCTCGCGTTCCGACACCGGCTTATCCTTCATAAACTTCTGCAGCTTGTCGATATCTTTCTCTGAGTAGAAAGCCAGGCATATTCCTTCACCACCATCGCGTCCCGAGCGGCCCGTTTCCTGGTAATAACCCTCCATGCTCTTGGGCATATCGTGGTGGATCACATAACGCACGTCAGGTTTGTCGATACCCATACCAAAGGCTATCGTCGCTACGATCACATCCACGTCTTCCATCAGGAACTTATCCTGTGTATCGGCGCGTACTTTCGAATCTAAACCTGCATGGTAGGGCAATGCCTTTACCCCGTTCAGGTTAAGCGCTTCGGCAACTTCTTCCACTTTCTTACGGCTCAGGCAATAAATGATGCCCGATTTACCCGAATTCTGCTTCACAAATTTGACGATCTCCTTGATCACGTTCCTTTTTGCCTTTACCTCGTAATACAAGTTTGATCGGTTGAACGATGACTTAAACACCGTAGCATTATTCATCTGCAGGTTTTTCTGTATATCCTGCTGCACTTTCGGTGTGGCTGTGGCTGTAAGCGCGATGATCGGGATATCGTCGCCTATATTGCTGATAACCTGGCGTATCTTGCGGTATTCGGGCCTGAAATCGTGGCCCCACTCCGATATACAATGCGCCTCGTCAACCGCTACGAACGATACCTGGTTCAAGCGTAAAAAATCAACGTTTTCCTGCTTGGTTAACGATTCCGGCGCAACATAAAGTAATTTCGTTTTGCCGGCCAATACATCTTCCTTAACCCTGGCGATATCAGCCTTCGTAAGCGATGAGTTTAAGAAATGCGCAATGCTATCCGAACCTCCGAAGGCTCTCAACTGGTCAACCTGGTTTTTCATCAGCGCTATCAGGGGCGATATTACGATCGCGGTACCGTCGCTCATCAGCGCGGGCAATTGATAGCACATGGATTTTCCCCCGCCCGTCGGCATAATCACAAAAGTATCGTTTCCGGCGAGGATGTTAGTGATGATCGCTTCCTGCTCTCCTTTGAAATTATCGAACCCGAAAAAATTCTGCAGATTATCAAAAAGCGACCGTTTTGTTTCAATCATTATAGGTAATTAAATTATCGTCTCTAAAAGTTTCAAAATAACAAAAATTTCTAAATAAACGATGGGTTTCCTTTAAAATTTTATAGAAAAATGATTTTTAAATGAAAACAATTTGTTTATTTGCGCGATTTATAATCCTGACAGAATTTCTCCCGATTTAAGGTTATTTTACTTAACAAATAATTTACAAAATAATAGCCAACTTTGTTGCGACTTTTAGCTATAAAATTCTTTAAAATAGATGAATAAAAATTATTATGCTATCATTATGGCCGGCGGGGTTGGAAGCCGCTTTTGGCCGGTTAGCAGAACATCCTACCCTAAACAATTCTTAGATATACTTGGTACGGGCAAAACCCTGATACAAAATACTTACGAAAGGTTCCTGAAAATTTGCCCGAAGGAAAATATTTATGTAGTTACGAACGAAAATTACGCCGGCCTGGTGAAGGAGCAAATACCTGACATGGCCGACGGGCAGATATTAACCGAGCCTGTAATGCGCAATACCGCGCCATGCATCGCGTATGGGTGTTACAAGATAGAGAGCCTGAATCCCGATGCATCAATAGTAGTGGCGCCGTCGGACCATTTGATACTGAACCCCGACGCGTTTACCGAAGCTATAGAAAAATCACTCAAAGTAGCGGCGGCGAAGGAATGCCTGATTACGCTGGGTATCAAACCATCACGGCCGGATACCGGATACGGTTATATTCAGTATACCGACAATACGATCAATGAAGAATTCCATAAAGTAAAAACCTTTACCGAAAAGCCTAACCTCGAATTAGCTAAAACTTTCCTCCAAAGCGGTGATTTCCTGTGGAACGCGGGCATATTTGTTTGGTCGGCAAAGGCCATTATCAAGGCTTTTAACCTGTACGAGCCCGAGATGAGTGAAATATTTGCCGAGGCAAAGCCGGTGTATAACACGCCGGAAGAGCGCAGTCACATTAACAGCGCCTATATGCAATGCACCAATATCTCCATCGACTACGGCATTATGGAGAAAGCCGCCAACGTATATGTGCTGCCATCGGAATTTGGCTGGTCCGACCTGGGTACCTGGGCGTCTATTTACCAGTTAGCCGATAAAGATGATGACGGCAACGCCGTGATCCCGGCCGAAAGAGTGATCCTTTATGATTCGTCCAACTGCATGGTAAGTGTGCCTTCCGAAAAATTGGTGATTTTAAACGGCCTGCACGATTTTATCGTGGTTGAATCGAATAATACCCTCCTCATCTGCCCCCGCGACCAGGAACAGAATGTGAAACAGGTTGTCGCGGATGTAAAGGGGAAATTTGGGGTGAAGTATATTTAGCTCTCCCCGTCCCCAAAGTGTGTTATCAGTGTCAATAGTGATGCGTTTAAATACATTCGCTATTTTTTTCATCCGGGACGTCGCAACTTAGTGTTCCAACCGGCGAAACAGACAGCATAAGTTTATCAAGGTTACGTATACACCAAGGGTGTTTTGGAGATTTAATACCGCCTTATGTGGTTAGAAATGACCGAAAAGTAAAAACTTACATACTTTTTCGTCAGGATCGCGTTTTTTTTCTGTATATCCATGCAAGCATTAATCCCTTGTTTTGCAGCGGATTATACTTTCGCTGTTCACAAAAATGGCAAAGTTGATAAGAATTTTGCCCTTAGTGTAAACGCCAATTACTTAATAATTAGGTCATTATGTGGCCGCAAGTGGCCGGGGCGGGCGTGAACGTGAACACGTGGTGTAATGAAATGGTAGTTGAATGGTCAAAACTAACCTCTCTGGCGCACCGCCTCATATAAAATAACCCCCGTCGATACCGATACATTCAGCGACCCGATCTCGCCAAACATTGGGATCTTCGCCAGATGATCCGCCATACGGATGATCTCGTTACGGATACCGTCTTCTTCCGACCCCATAATGATAGCTGTGGGCGCGGTATAATCCGGCGTATAAATAAACTCTTTAGTTTTCTCGGTACAGGCCACCAGTTGCAACCCCGATTCCTGCAAAAAGCGCATGGTTTGCATAAAATTATCATGACGGCACACGGGGATTTTGTATAATGCCCCGGCAGATGTCTTGATGCCATCGGCATTGATCTGTGCCGATCCCTTCGCGGGTATAACGATAGCATGTACTCCCGCGCATTCCGCGGTTCGGGCAATCGCGCCCATATTGCGCACGTCGGTAATGCCATCCAGCACCAGGATCAAAGGCGTTTCGCCGCGTTCAAATATTTCAGGAATGATATTTTCGATCTTTTGATAGATGATCGGCGAAATAATAGCGATAACGCCCTGGTGGTTCTTTGCGGTTATGCGGTTCAGCTTTTCTATGGGTACTTGCTGCGCGGGAATGTTGTATTCGTGCAACAGTTCTTTCAGTTCGGCCATCAGGCCCCCGCCAACGCCTCTTTGCAGGTATAACGACTCAATTTCTTTGCCCGATCTGATGGCTTCTATAACGGCCCGTATTCCGAAAACCATCTGGTTATTTTCGCGCTGCGGGCGGGTGGTAAATGACATGGATTTTGAAGTAAAAGTTTGCCAAAACTAGTGATATTAATTGATTCTTAATTACTTGTATTTGTACCGTGAAAATCCAACGGTTCATTCCTAAGTTTTTTTCAAAACAAATTTTTCAACAATGCAAATATTTGATTATTAGTAAATTAAAATTTTCCAACAATTGTCTGTTAATTAAAAACCGCAAATTTACCGACGCCCTTGCGGTTTAATTTGCATAATAAAAAAGATGCTAATAAATGATACATAAGAAAAATTTTAGTATACTTTTGGAAGATGGTCCCCGATAACGATAACCCTAATTATAAACCGGTCACAAGCGAAAGAAGAAGCCGCATCACTAACCCAACACCCTATAGCGGGCTTGGTAAATTACCACCCCAGGCGGTCGACCTGGAAGAGGCGGTTTTAGGCGCTTTGATGCTCGAGAAGGATGCTCTTTCGTCGGTTATCGATATATTAAACCCACAGGTCTTCTATAAGGACAATCATCAGAAAATATTCGCCGCTATCCGTCATCTTTTTGAACGCACCTCCCCCGTCGATATTTTGACGGTGACCGCGCAATTGCGCCAGCAGGGCGAACTGGAAATGATCGGCGGCGCTTATTATATAACCGAGCTGACTAACCGCGTTGCCTCCGCAGCCAACATCGAATACCATTCGCGCATCATCATTCAGAAATTTATTCAGCGTGAGTTGATCCGCATATCTACCGAGGTGATCAATAGTGCTTATGAAGATACCACCGATGTACTCGACCTGCTGGATAGAGCTGAAAAGAACCTCTTCGAGATCGCCCAGAATAACCTGCGCCGCGATTCGCGCAAGATGGACGACCTGCTGCACGAAACACTGAAGGAAATAGAATCATTAAAGGATAAAAAAGACGGCCTTACAGGGGTTGCCTCCGGGTTCACCGACCTGGACAGGATGACCTCGGGCTGGCAAAAATCCGACCTGGTGATCATAGCTGCCCGCCCTGCAATGGGTAAAACGGCCTTCGTTTTAAGCTGCGCCCGTAACGCGGCGGTCGATTTTAACAGGCCGGTTGTGGTATTTTCGCTCGAAATGTCCTCGGTGCAGTTAGTTAACCGTTTGATATCAGGTGAAACCCAGATCGAGCAGGAAAAGATACGCAAGGGCCAACTGGAAGAATGGGAATGGCAGCAAATACACTCCAAGATCGGCAGGCTGGAACAGGCTCCCCTTATCATTGACGATACCCCTGCGCTGAATATATTTGAATTCAGGGCCAAGTGCCGGCGTTTAAAGTCACAGCATGATATACAATTGATCATCATTGACTACCTACAGCTGATGCAAGGCAAAAGCGCCGATAGCAAAGGCGGAGGAAACCGCGAGCAAGAGATCGGCAGTATATCCCGTGCGCTGAAGTCGGTGGCCAAAGAATTAAACGTACCGGTTATTGCGTTATCGCAATTGAGCCGTGCGGTTGAGAACCGTCCCGGCGCTTCCAAACGGCCGATGCTGTCCGATTTACGTGAATCCGGTTCAATCGAACAAGACGCTGACATGGTATTGTTCCTGTATCGTCCTGAATACTACGGTTTGACCGAAGATGAGAACGGTATGCCGACGCAGGGCGTAGGTGAAGTGATCATCGCCAAGCACCGTAACGGCGAAACCGGTACTGTACGACTCAAATTCGTAGGCAAATACGTGAAATTTGTGGACCTTGACCAGGGCATGGATAATTTCGCTACCCCGGGAAATGCCTTTACAGGTTTAAACCCTTCACCCGATTTTGAAAAGCCAAGCAACTTTATCATCCGCCCATCGAGAATGGATGATATTGACGATGAACCTTTTTAGCCCCCTGCCCCCTGAAGGGGGAATATTATTGCTCACTCTCCTTTAGGGGTTGGGGGCTTAAAATATCAACCCCAATACTACCCCGATGATAATAACCACCGGGGTTTTTATTTTGGTGAAGTTGAGCACCAGGAAAGTGGCCGCCATCAGGCAATAAGGCTCCCAGTGCAAGCCGAACGGTATCGTCAGCATGATGAGTGCCGTCGCCATAAAACCTACCGCCACAGCGCTGATACCGCTTAATGAATTACGGATACGGGTTATTTTCTTCAGATCTTCCCAAAAAGGTACAATAAACAATATCAATATAAGCCCCGGCAAATTGATGCCGATAACCGCGATGACGCTTCCCAATACCTGCCCCCAAATATTAAAACCCTTGTTGCCTAATGTCATGCTGCCTATAAAAGAGGTGAAAGAAAAAGTGGGTCCGGGTAAAGCTTGCTGCAGGGCAAAGCCGGAGAGAAATTCAGAATTAGACAGGTAATGCTTCACCTGTACAAACTCTGTGAACATCAAGGGCACCAATACCTGCCCGCCGCCAAAAATGAGTATGCCGTTGCGGTAAAAATTTTCAAAGAGGCGTATGGGTAAACTGAATGGCGATGTTTGATTGATAACGGCACCCAGCGCCGCGAATGCCAGCAAGATGCCGGCAAAATAGGCAACCTTCTTAGGATTAACGTTTGCAAAAAGCCTTACGCGCAATTCTGTCTCCTGCGGAGGTGTTTCCAAAGCTGATGAGATAATACCGCCCAGTAAGATCAGTATCGGGAAAGCATAAGCATTGCGCAGGATTAGCGTCGCGATCAGCGAGCCAATAGCCAGCGTAGTTGAAACTTTGGTTTTCAGGAATTTATTGGCGAAGGTGTATGTGGCATAGGCCACGATACCAACTGCCATCGGTTCTACAAAACGCAGTATTTCGGCAAATTTGCTATGGGTGAGCCACATTTTATAGCTGATGGCGGCCATACACATGATAGCGGCCGAGGGACATATCCAGATCAGGAAAGTAATAATGGCCAAACGCAAGCCGCCGACCTTCCAGGCTATACCAACCAGTGTTTGCGTCGATGAAGGCCCCGGCAGTATTTGCGTCAGCGCATTCAGCTCCATAAGTTCCTGCTCGGTAACATAACGGCGCTTCTCCACAAATTCACGTAATAGCATAGACAAATGCGCCTGCGGTCCGCCAAAAGCGGTGAAGGTATAGATCAGGGTATCGCGAAGAAATAAAAGTTGCCGTTTCTTCATCCTTAGTTCATGGTTGATGGTTCATAGTTCATGGCAAATATTGCTAAACTTTGATGAATTGGCTATGATCTATGAACCATGAACTATATGCTAATTAATAATCGTCATCATCAACACCAGCCGCTTCCCGGTATACCGCCTTTAATTCGGCAAAAGCATGGTTGTCGCGCTTCCTTAGCGCGGTTTCCATACCTTTTTCGTAAATTTTTATGGCGTCGGGTTTACGGTTTAGTGCTTCATATAATTTACCGAGGTGATAATAAGTTCCTACATAATCCGGGTGGTCCGTCACCAGCTTCTCGTAATATTCAAGCGCTTTATGGGTATCGTTCAGCCTTAAATATTCGATCGCCAGCGCGTATTGCAAAAACTCATCATTCGGCTCATTCTTCAAAAATTCCAGTAACTTTTCTAAGCGGCTTTCGGGCATTTTAAACTCTATCTTTTTTATCTAACTTTGCGCAACCTAATTTCATTAAACAACATGCGGGGCAAAGTATCCGCGTGAAGTTCGATACCAATTAAAAACATAGCTGAATGAAGATACTGGTATGCATCAGTAATGTCCCTGATACAACGACAAAAATAACTTTTACTGATAACAACACGCAATTTAATACAAACGGGGTACAATTCATCCTCAACCCGTATGATGAGATCGCGCTTTCGCGCGCTATTGACCTCACAGAGGGTGGTAAAGGCTCCATTACAGTGATCAATGTAGGCGAAGTTAATACAGAAGCCACGATCCGTAAAGCATTGGCTATTGGAGCCGATGATGCGGTGCGAATCAATGCTAAACCGCATGACGCCTGGTTCGTGGCTTATCAGATCGCTGAATTCATCAAACAGAATCCATTTGATTTGATACTAACCGGACGTGAGTCCATCGATTACAATGGCTCAAAGGTCGCTGGTATGATCGGTGAGCTGCTGGATATTCCATCGGTTTCGATCATCAAGAAGCTGGACGTAGATGGCGATAAAGGCACCGTGGAACGCGAAATTGAAGGTGGCAAGGAAGTTTTGGTTATCCCCTTTCCTTTTGCAGCCGGAGCGGCCGAAGGCCTCGCGGAGCCGAAGATACCCAATATGCGCGGTATCATGTCGGCGCGGACAAAACCATTAATGGTGGTCGAACCTGCCGACGTGAAAACCAACCTCGAGGTATTGAGTTACGAAACTCCTGCCCCGCGCGGCAACGTAAAGTTGGTTCCGGCGGATGACAGCGCTAAGCTGATCGAATTGCTGCATACCGAAGCACGCGTGATATAATTATTTATTCAGACTAAGAAGACCAATATGCCAGTTTTAATCTATACGGAAAACGCCGCCGGCAAATTCAAGAAATCAACTTTTGAAGCAGTTTCATATGCCAGGGCAATCGCCGATCAAACCAATACCAGCTTAACCGCAATTTCTGTCGGCGACGTGAGGGCCGATCAACTCAATCTGCTCGGAAAATATGGCGCTGATAAGGTGCTGAACGTTTCCAATGATAAACTTAAAAGCTTTGTCAACCAAGCCTACGCATCCGTTATCGCTGAGGCGGCAAAGAAAGAGAGTGCCGATATTGTTGTATTGTCCAATTCTTTTTCAGGACGCGGACTTGCACCACGCATCGGTGTTAAGCTTGAGGCTGGTGTAGCCGATGGCGCGGTTGCATTGCCGGAAATATCAGGCGATAAGTTCACTGTAAAGAAAACCGCTTTCTCGGGCAAGGCGTTCGCGACGGTTCAACTGACCTCGGCTAAAAAAGTGATAGCCCTGGTGCCAAACTCTTATAAAGTAGTTGACAAACCAGCCGCAGGACATGTGGAAGATTTCAGCCCGGAGATCAAACCAACGGATTTTAAAGCGCTGGTAAAAGATATCATCCAGTCCACAGATAAAGTTTCATTGCCTGACGCCGAGATCGTTGTCTCGGGAGGGCGCGGCTTAAAAGGTCCTGAAAATTGGGGTATGATCGAAGAGTTGGCCAACCTTTTAGGTGCGGCGACTGCCTGTTCCAAGCCGGTGTCTGACGCGGACTGGCGGCCGCATAGCGAACATGTTGGACAAACCGGCATAGCTATCAGTCCAAATTTGTATATTGCAATCGGAATTTCGGGTGCGATACAACACCTTGCCGGTGTCAGTTCGTCAAAAGTTATTGTTGTGATCAACAAAGATCCCGAAGCACCGTTTTTTAAGGTAGCCGACTATGGTATTGTGGGCGACGCTTTTGAAGTGGTGCCCAAATTGATAGCAGCGGTTAAAGAATATAAAGGTTCGGCATAAAGGTTTGCAGCGATGGGTAACAATATGAAAAAAATTAAGCTGGATATCGTCGGGCTCTCTTACAGCCAGACACAATCCGGCGCGTATGCATTGGTTTTGGGTGAAGTAAATGGCCGCCGCAGGCTGCCCATCATCATCGGAAGTTTCGAGGCCCAGGCTATCGCTATCGAGATCGAAAAAATGACCCCCAGCCGGCCGCTGACGCACGATCTTTTCAAGAACTTTGCCCAATCCTTCAATATCACCATACAGGAAATCATTATCTACAACCTGGTCGATGGTATATTTTATGCCAAACTGCTTTGTTCCGACGGAAAAAAAACCATCGAGATCGACGCCCGGACTTCTGACGCCATAGCGATGGCCGTAAGGTTCGATTGCGCTATTTATACCTACGAATTTATCCTTTCCAGTGCAGGTATCGTTATCGAGGGCAATGACTTCGTCTATCTTGAAAACATGGCCGACGCGCAGCAGGAAGAAAAGGCTGTTACCGCGGCAGCAGGCGGAGGTTATGCTTCCTTAAGCAACGAGGAGCTCAAAACCAAACTGCAGGAAGCGCTCACCGAAGAAGCCTACGAAAAGGCAGCGAAAATACGTGATGAGCTGAACCGCAGGAAAGCGTCTTAGTTTGAAAATTACTCCATTTAAAAATTTGAAGATTATATCATTCATCATTTTCAAATCTTCAATCATCACACCTTCAAATCATCATTTTTCATTACTTTAACCACGGTTTTAAATCGGGATATATTGTATGGATATTAGGTTACGCTTAATGCTCATGAACTTTATGCAATATTTTGTGTGGGGGGCGTGGCTACTTACCGTTGGTTCCTACTGCTACCACACCAAGAACTGGTCAAGCGTACAATTTGGTGCCATATTCTCAACGATGGGTATTTCTGCGATCTTTATGCCCGCACTTACCGGCATAATAGTAGACCGATGGATAAATGCTGAGAAACTATACGGTGTTCTACATATTTTAGGTGCTTTATCATTGCTTACTTTGCCCATGATAAACACTCCTACGGCATTTTTTTGGGTAATGCTCTTAAATATGATTTTTTATATGCCTACTATATCCTTGTCGATAACAGTAGCGTATTCTGCCTTAAAAAAAAGCAATATTGATGTAGTAAAAGATTATCCCGCAATTCGAACGTGGGGTACGATTGGTTTTATCGCGGCATTATGGGTTGTAAGCCTTACCCATAATGAAACTTCGGCCAATCAGTTTTATATTGCTGCCGCCATAGCTGTAACCTTAGGTATCTACGCATTCACCCTGCCCGAATGTCCTCCTCTTTTGAAAAATATAGGGAAAAAATCTATCGTAGATCTGCTCGGTTTGAATGCTTTCGTTTTGTTTAGAACGCCGAGATTTGCTATCTTCTTTACATTCTCAATGTTATTAGGAGCAGCCTTACAGCTTACAAATGCTTATGGAACGGCTTTTCTCGAAGATTTTAAAAACATGCCCATGTACAGGGATACGGTTGCAATTCAACACCCGGCTATCATTATGTCTATATCGCAGGTGTCTGAAACCTTGTTCATCTTAGCTATACCATTCTTCCTGCGCAAATTTGGTATCAAATACGTCATGTTGTTCAGTATGCTGGCTTGGGTATTGCGATTTGGACTGTTTGGATTGGGCAACCCAGCTGATGGGCTGTGGATGATCATTTTATCTTGTATCGTTTATGGTATGGCCTTTGACTTCTTTAATATTTCGGGTTCATTATTTGTCGAAACCCAAACTACACCGGAAATAAGAGGCAGTGCGCAAGGCCTTTTCATGATGATGGTCAATGGATTCGGGGCTTTTTTTGGTAGCATAGGAAGCGGCTTTTTAATTGATAAATTTTTCATCTTGCCAAATCATAGCAAAAACTGGCATGGCATCTGGCTCACTTTTGCCGCTTACGCCCTGGTAATCTCATGTATCTTTCCGTTTGTGTTTAGGTATAAGCATAACACTGCATTGAAACAAGCTATCCAGCATGCTTGAAAAATGCGGTGTATCAAAATTCCGGGCGAGGTTCTGATTACATAATTTATGTAAGTTTATAGTATGAAAAAACATTACCGTAAAGAGAATGATTGTTTAAACTGCGGGACTATTTTGCAAGGTCATTATTGTCACAATTGCGGCCAGGAAAACCTGGAGCTGAAGGAGAACTTTGTCCATATGATGGAACACGCGGTGAGTGACTACTTCCATTTCGATCACTTGTTTTTTCATACGCTTAAACCACTCTTATTCAAACCGGGAAAACTTACAGTAGAATATATGGCCGGCCGGCGGGCGCAATACCTGCACCCCGTGAAAATGTATATTTTTATCAGTATCGTTTATTTTCTGCTGCTGTTTCAAACTGGTCATGAGACTGTAACGCAGGTTCAGCCCGGTGCTAAACCGTTCAGTGTTGCGAAAATAGTTGATTCAACCAAAAGGGCGAACGACTTAATAAACAAAGCTATTGATGGAAGAAAAGACCTGAACGCTTCACAAAAAGCAGCTTTAAAAGAGAAAATAACACGGGCCAAAACCGTTACCGATTACGGAATTCTTAAAATTACTGACGATAATAACGGCCCTAACCAGTGGTTCCACCCTACTACCAAAGACCCTTCGTATCAGCAATATCTTGTTACCCAAAAAAAGTTGCCAGAGAACAATAAGGACGGGTTTTTAGCACGACAATGGAATAAAAAGGTTTTTGACTATCTCAGAAAATACGGCAACCACGCGAAGGATGTTTTTATGGAAAATTTCGAGCATAACATCCCCAAAATAATGTTTTTACTGCTTCCGCTATTCGCGCTGATATTGAAAGTCGCCTTTTTCAGAAGTAAAAAATTTTATGTCGAACATATGATCTATTCGATCCACTTCCATTGTTTTTTATTCCTTTTCCTGGGTATCGTCATGCTTTTGAAAATGCCGTTCCCGATAAATTCGCCCATTGACAGCTGGATTAATGCTATCGCGACATTTTACGTGATCTGGTATGTGTACCGCTCGTTAAGAGTTGTTTATCAGCGCGGCAAATTCCGTACCGTTAGCAAGGCTATCGGGATGAGTCTTATGTACTTTTTCGCGTTTTCGTTCTGCTTTACACTACTCATTGTAACCTCAATTGCATTATAAAAAGAAAAGTACGGCCGTCAAGCTTCAATTTCCGCCAAAGGCATCCAGCGCCATAGTGGGCTTACCGGTATTGTCAAAGGCACCCAGATTGTAGCCTTGCCAATTATAAGCTTCCGGTTCCCAATAAAATACACCCGCACCGTAATGGCTGCTTATGCCATCTACTTTCGTTATAATATCTGTAAGGAAGTCGCGTGAAGTTATAGGTTGGTCGGCCTCCATACCTACTTCGCATAGCATTACAGGCGACCCGTAGCGGGAAACCATATCATTGATGTTGCTCTCACACTCTGCATCCAGTGTTTTATAATTACTTGTCGATGGGTATAATGACATACCGATAACATCCCATTGCGCATTATTCGCTTTCAAGCCATCAAAAAGCCATTCGAAGTGGGTCTTATCATAACCATTGGAAACATGGACGATAACCTTTGTCGTATTGCTTACTGATTTCACAGCCTGGTAACCGGCTTCGACAAACGCAGCAAAGTTGGCCATATGGGCTGATGCCCTGCCGTCTTCCCAAAGCATACCGTCGTCGACTTCATTACCAACTTGCACCCAGGTTGGCGTGATACCATTGGTTTTAAGGGTGTCCATTACGTGTACGGTATAATCATGAAGTGTGGTTACCAACGTACCAAAGGTCAATGGCGCCCAGGCCGCAGGTTTTGGCTGCTTACCCGGATCGGCCCAGCTATCAGCGTAGTGAAAATCGATCATCACCTGCATGCCGGCGTTTTGTGCGCGTAATGCTTTCTTAACCAAATCGGCTGTATTGCACCAGCCATCAGATGGGTTTACCCAGGCCCTCAGCCTGATGGAATTAAAACCCAGGCTTTTCAGTAAAGCAAAAATATCCTGCTGCTGCCCGCTTTTGTTGTAAAATTTCACGCCTGATGCTTCCATCTGCGTAACCCAGCTAATATCAGCGCCCTTTGCAAAGGTGATTGCAACATGAGGCGGCGTATACGTTTGTGTTGGAGGTGGATTTCCCCCTTTTTTTGAAGAGCACGATATTGTAAAGAAAACGGCGCATATAAGGCACCCCCACATCACATTTTTCATTTGCATAGCTATAATTGGCAAGCGGTAAGGCTATAAACAAATATAAAGCAGGGGAATGAAAAATAAAATGTTTATTTAACATTTATTCTTGTGAAAGTAACAATATCCTTTTCAAACTGGTTACACACAGCCTGAGTACCTGCTACAGTTTGATCAGCCTGTACGCCACCGTCAGGCTAAACAGGTTTATTTTGGTTGTAGTGCCCTGGTAAGCCTGGTTGGTAAGCCCTGCCTCATAACGCAGATCAAAGGAAAGCGCTCTTATATCAAGCCCTGCCCCAAACTGCCAGGCGTAGTTCTGATCTTTGTACTGCATTGCGTATATCGACTGCGATGCACCGGCAATGTTCTGATCCTTGTTGATGGCAAAGGAAACAACCGGCCCGGTATAAAACCGGCCGCCTATGCCGAGTGCACCAATCTTTGCTCCAAAAAGCAACGGCACATCGATGCTGGTAAAGTTCGCTTTGGTTTCAACGCCGGTAGAAGCTGAAGTTACATCGGTGCTTTTCTTTGTGATATAAACTTCCGGCTGAAAGTTAAAGCCTAAAGCGCCAAACCGGGCCCATACTCCTCCGAGGTAACCGGCCTGGTTGTTACTGGCGAAGGTGCTGCTTGCAGAAGACGAAACACTGGCCAGGTTAAGGCCGCCTTTCAACCCGAATTGTACATTAGGAAGCACTTGCGCTTTAGCGGTAAATATTACAGCAAATGCGATAACGAGGGATAGTATAAATCTTTTCATAATTAAGGGGATTAAATGATCATTTGTTTGCGGTTGGCAGATATAGAAATATCCGGCAGATACTTTACCAAAGCAGTAACGTATTAACCGGATATTATTATATTCCTTTTATAAATGTCCAAAATTATTCCCGGAAAACCAATTCGTTAGAGCGAGGTCAGTTTACCCTGGTAGTAATCCAATATTTTACTGTCGATAAAATAATCGTATTTAGCGCTGATCAGGTTTACTGTCGCAGCGTCAAGATAGTTCTTTGCTAAAATCAGGTCAACTGATGTCAACACTCCAGCATCAAAACGTATCTTATAAATACGATAGCTTTCGGTATATGCCTTCACCTGTTCCTGTAATGCCTGGTAGCGTTTATAGGCCGACTGCATGTTATAATAAGCCTGTTCGACCTGCTGTTTTAATACTATTTTAGAATTCTCTTCCACGTCCCTTGCATTTAGCAGCGTCAGTTTTGCTTTGGAAACGTTGTTACGTCTTACGCCGTTATAAAAAATGGGGATGTTTAAACCGAGAGAAATAGTAGAACTATAGTTATTCTTAAACTGCTCGTTGTAACCGATGTTCTGCAGCACCTGCGCAGAATCAGGACCTATTAACTTTTGCGCTTTATTGTTGTAAACGGTACCCAATCCCGCACCCAAAGTAAGTTGAGGCCAATAATTACCTCTTTGCGACGCAAGGAATTTTTCAGCGCTTTCGCGTTTCAGCATAGCCGATTTCACTGCGGCAAACTGCTGGAGTGCAACCTGGTATGCTTTATCAGGGTCAATGCCGTTATTACCGCTCAGATCTTGCGCATTCAAAGGCTCAAACCGGGTATCGGGGCGGTAGGTAATATTCATTAATTGAAACAGGCTAAGTTTAGCTGCATCCAGGTTATTTTGCTGCATAACAACCTGAACCTTGTTACCTTCCAGCTGGCCCTTCTGGTCAGTCAGGTCTGATGCAAATTTATTGGCTCCTTGTTGCTCCAGTATCTGCAACCTGTTGACGGTTTCCTGCTGGGCAGCCAGCTGACTTTTATTTGCGTTCAATATTTCCTGGTTATCCAATATCGAAAGGTAATTGGTTATTACGTTCACAGTAACCACATCTTTCGCCGCCTGAAAATCCATTTTACCGGCCTGGTATGTTAAAGATGCCGATTTTACGGCGTTAAGCAAGTAGAAGCCGTTAAACAAGGTCATTTGACCGCTAACGCCATAACTATCCTGGAACTGTGAATTGTTGCTGTAACTACCCGTAACCGAGCTGTAACTATGACCTGTGCTATACGTACGGCCAATATTACCCCCTATATTGGGCAGCAGGTTTTCTTTCGACTGGCGAAGATCGATACCCGCTGACTGCGCATTGCGGTCGCTTTGCCGTACCTGTAAATTGTTTTTAATGGCAATATCAAGGCATTGCTGCAACGTCAATACCGTGTCCGCTGCCTGTCCGTAAGCAATGATGCTGCCTGTAAGCAGGATGAATGTTAAAAAGTATTTAGTAATTCGTGTCATTATAATTAAGTAATAGTATTTCAGAACTTTCGCGAGGATTCTACCCTTCCGTCCAGCAAATCAATTATCCTTGTTCCGTATTCGGCATTTTTTTCGGAGTGTGTTACCTGGATGATGGTCACACCATCTTCTTTATTCAGTTTCCTGAAAAGTTCCATAATATCTTCTCCTTGCTTTGAATTAAGATTACCGGTAGGTTCATCGGCCAGTATCAGCTTGGGGCTGGCGATCAGCGCGCGGGCAATGCCCACCAACTGCTGTTGTCCGCCCGATAACTGCGCCGGGAAAAGGTCCTTTTTACCAACGATCTGGAACCTGTCGAGCATATCGGCCACCATGGCCTTGCGTTCAGAACCCTTTACATCCTGGTAAATCAGCGGTGTTTCGATGTTTTCATATACGGTAAGCTCGTCGATCAAATGATAAGCCTGGAATACAAAGCCGATGTATTTTTTATAAAGTGCCGAACGCTGCTTTTCCTTTAACTGGTGAACGGCCTGGCCGACAAAATAATGGTAACCCTCGTTGGGTTCATCAAGCATACCAATAATGTTCAGCAACGTTGATTTTCCGGAGCCTGAAGGACCCATAATAGATATAAATTCCCCTTCGTCAACCTCAAGGCTGATATTATTCAGAATAACATTCTTGTTTCCTCCAACCTGGTAATATTTGGATATGTGCTGTAGCGATAACATGTGTTTAATTATTGAATTACTGATTTAATGAATTATTGATTTAATATTAGTAATTCATTTTGGCATTAAGCAATCAATAACATACCAAAGTTGTAAAACTTTATTTATCAACCAGTTATATGTAATTTGTTTTTGCCCGGTGTCCGCTTATGTGACACGATGCGTTCGGTTATGATACAGTTGGAGAGGGATAGTTATCTGTGATTAGTTAACCAGTGATTAGTTATCTCCTGCAGTAAGATTCAACTAATCACTGATCACAAGTCTCTAGTCACTCACTCCTGAGACTCTTCACCGGGTTGGCCATAGCCGCTCTAATGGCTTTATACCCTACCGTTACCCAGGCTATAGTTATTGAAGCCAGTATTGCCAAAATAAATATACCGGGGCCGATGGATATCTTGTAAGTGTAATCCTGCAACCACTTATGCATCAAATACCATCCTACAGGCACGGAAATGCAAAAAGCGATGGCAATAAGCAGCGTAAATTCTTTTGAGAACAGGTAAACGATTTGGCCTACCGACGCGCCCAGAGTTTTGCGTATTCCGACTTCCTTCACTCGCTGAACGGCCATAAATGAAATTAATCCATAAAGACCCAGGCAGGATATAAAAATGGCAATGCTGGCGAATATTTTAGCTAATTTGGATTGTTGGTCTTCAGCTTTATAAAAATTGGCTATTTTATCATCCAGGAACTGATATTCGTACATTCCGTCAGGGAAAGTGCTGTTCCATAATTTTTCAACCGAGGCAAGGGTCTGGTTAATATTTTGAGGCTGTATCTTTATATTGATCTTTTGATAGACATCCCTCCACGAACTCATCAGCACCGGTTGTATGGCTCTTTTTAAAGAGCTGATATTGAAATCTTTCACCACCCCTGTTATTTGCGCATATTTCGTTTTATCGTCCCATAGCTTGATATATTTTCCAACGGCATCCTTCGGGTCGCGGATGCCCAGTTTTTTTGTCAATGTCTCGTTAACAACGTATCCACGCACTGTATCACCCTTTGGGTACGCATGGCCCGCAACAAACTGAAGTTTATAAAGATTAAAATATTCCGCGTCGGCCCATTTTAGCTGCGCGTTAAAATTGGTTTGTTTTGGTGAATTATCATATTTGAAATCGCTGCCCCAGCCGTTATTATCTGATGGACTGGCAAAGCTATAACTCACATCTTTAATGCCTGGCATTGATAAAAGCTGGTCCCGCAATGTATTGAGCTTTGTTCTGCTTATGCTATCTCCAGGAAAAGGCACAGTCATTATCGCATCTTTATCGAAGCCCAACGGCTTGTTCCGGAAATAATCCATTTGGTATATGAAAACCAGTGTGCCGATCACTAATACCTGCGCTATAAAAAATTGGGTCACCACCAATACTCTCCTCAATGATACACCGCTCGAACGGCCGGCTTTGATCTTATTTTTTAACGCTTCGATAGGATTAAACCCGGAAAGTACCAGCGCTGGGTAGAACCCGGAAAGCAGGGTAACGGCCACGACCAGGCCCAACAAAAACAATAGCAAGATAGGTTCGGTAATAAATGCAGCCTTTAAGCTGATTTCAAGCAAGTCGTTAACGAATGGTAAAACTATCTCAGCTATACCCACCGCCAATGCGACTGCAAAGAGCGTAATGATCAGCGTTTCGCTGATAAATTGCAATACCAGTTGACTGCGGTTACTTCCCAATACTTTGCGGATACCAACTTCTTTCGACCGGTTGACCGCCTGAGCTGTTGCCAGGTTGATAAAATTGACACAGGCGATAACTAAAAGAAATATACCGATCAAGCTCACCACCTTTATCAATTCTTTACTAAAACCATGCCCGCCAAATGTACTCACCTCGGTATTATAATGCATGTCGCCTAACGGCTGTAATTGAAGCGCATCCTTTACATAATCGGCCGGTTTATGCTTTTTGACGAATGTCGTTAAGTCGGCATTAAACTGTTTCTCACTTAAGTTGTCCGGCAATATTACAAAACAGTAGTTATCGCCATAGGTACTCACCCAGTCGTGCATATTCCCGTAAAAATTACTCGTCTTTAACCGTATTGTCGCGTATGAAATCAGCAACTTCATCGGGAAATCGGTGTTTGACGGGGTGTTTTCAAGGATACCAGTTACTTTCAGATCGGTCTTGTTTTCTAATTTAATAACCTTCCCTATCGCGTCGTGCCAGTTCCCAAAAAACTTATCTGCTTCATCCCGGGTCAGCACCACGGTATTGGGTTCGGATAAAGCGGTGTTGGCGTTACCAGCCAGCCAGCCGAAATCAAAAATTTTAAAGAATTGTGGTTCGATGTAGTATGCGTAGTCCTCTTTGAATTTCTTTACAGGCTGTCCCAACTTACCATCGCCCACAGTATAGTGGCTGCCGTCATTCTGGAATATTGCCGAAACCTGCTTCAACTGGGGAAAGTCAATTCTCAATCCTTCAGAGATCGGCAGCGGCGTACCACTGCTTGGATGAATCCCGTCGGGATTGTGAAATACCGTGATAACGCGATAAATATGATCCTTCTTCGAATGAAAGGTATCAAAACTCGTTTCAAACTGAACAATAAGAAATATCAGCAGGCAGGCGGCTATCCCGATAGCCAGTCCTACAATATTAATGGCGGCGTAGCTTTTGTTTCGCAGCAAATTGCGCCATGCTGTTTTGAAGTGGTTTCTTATCATGATACTTAAAATTCTAATTTTTAAATCCTAAACTCTAATGACTAATGACCAATGACCGAATCACTCGCTTCTCAAACTCTTCACCGGGTTCATCAATGCAGCCTTCACCGCCTGGAAACTCACCGTAGCCAAAGCGATCAGCATAGCAGCTAAACCTGCAGCTACGAAAATCATCCAGTTGATATCTATGCGGTACTGGTAGTTTTGCAGCCAATTATGCGTTGCCCAATAAGCTACCGGGAACGCAATGATGCATGATATGCCCACCAATTTCAAGAAATCTTCAGACAGCAGCCCGACAAGTCCTGATACGGAGGCGCCCAGCACTTTGCGGATACCTATTTCTTTGATCCTGCGTTCCGCAGTGTAAGCTGCCAAACCGAAGAGACCCAGGCATGATATAAAAATAGCCAGCCCGGCAAAAACACCTGCTAAAGAACCAGTTAATGTTTCACTCTTAAACAATTGATCGAAGTCATCGTTAATAAACTTATACTCAAACGGATAGCCCGGATTATTCGCTTTTATGATCGAACCGATTTTCGCCAAAGCATCTTGTGGGTTTACGCCCGATTTGAACCGAATATTTAAAACCCTGTTTGCTGATTGGTTGGAATAGAATAATGCAGGTGCAGCAGGGGTATACATGTCGTTGTATAAAAAGTCCTTTACGATGCCGACAATCTGCTCGGTTTTTTTATCACCTTCCCTCAGAATAGCTCCAACCCTGCCAGCTTTTCCCATTTGTTTAGCGAAAGCCTCGTTAATGATCACGTTGTTGCTGTCCACTTTTGCATCGGGATAAAAATCCCTGCCGGCAACCAGTTTCATACCCATTGTTGATAGAAATTGCGGGCTCACGGTCTCCCAGCTTATCAATGGGTTTTTGGTCGCGTCCTTTCCTTCCCAGGAATAATTGTCTGAATTACTGCCCACTGAAATTACAGGGTCATCGCTTAAAGCGGCGTTTTCTACCAGGCCGCTTTGTTTCAGATCGTTATAAATAGCCGCAAAATGTGCGACCATTTTGCCCTGGGTATTAAGATAAATAAGATTATCTTTATTATAGCCCAGGTTCCTGTTCTTTACATGCTGGATCTGCTGGTAAATGATCACCGTGCCGATGATCAATATGATGGATACAGAGAACTGGATCACCACCAAACTCTGCCTGATAAAGCCCGAACCGGCGCTCGATTTGATCTTGATATTCTTTAGAACGGTTATCGGGTTGAAAGACGACAGGTAAAAAGCCGGGTAGCTGCCTGCCAGTAAACCAGTTACAATAGCAATTACAAACAAATAGATCAAGTGGGCCGGTTGAAGAATACTTATGGCCAATTCCTTTTGAACCAGGTCGTTAAATGCCGGTAATGCCAGGTAGATCAACCCAACTGCCAGTAAAACCGAAATGAATGACATCACCAGCGCCTCGCTGATGAATTGACCGATAAGCTTACCCTTGCCCGCTCCCATTACTTTACGAACACCTACTTCTTTCGCGCGTTGCTCGGACCGTGCGGTAGACAGGTTCATGAAATTGATGCAGGCTATTAATAAAATTATCCAGGCGATAAATGAGAAAAGCCTCACATACTGAATTTTACCGCCGCTCATCTTACCATCCACAAAATTGTCGTGCAGGTTCCAGTCGTTCATGGCAAACAGGAAACAGATGTTATCGTTATGGTCGGCTTTGGTATGAATATAACTATGTAATTTTTGATTTACCGATGCCAAGCTGGCCGATGGCTCTAACTCAACATAAGTACGCGCCCAATTGGCTCCCCACATCGTCATCCAGGGTTGGCTGCGATCGATATTTGCCAATGGTACGAGCCAATGAAACTGGAGGCTCGAGTTTTTAGGCAGGTCTTTAAAAACGCCGGTAACCGTAAAATTCTTGTCATTGTTCATTTTCAAGGTCTTCCCTACCGGATCGGCCTCACCAAAAAACTTTTTAGCCATGGTTTCATTAATTACCACGGCATGTAATTCGTCCAGGGCATTTGTTGAGTTACCATAAACAAATGGTAAGTCGAGTATGGAAAGTATTTCCTTGTCCGCATAATTACCCTGTTCATTAATGGACTTATCGCCAAGAGCAAAAAGCTGCATGCCCATCCCATCCATCCTTGCTGCATTTTTTATGCCGGGTATCTCTATTTTAATAGCTTTTGCCATCAAGCCCGGTGTGGCATGAAAAGTGGATATCTTACCATTATAAGTTTGGTTCTCATAAATGGTGTAAATGTTATCCCGCTTGCTGAAATTATGGTTGTAGGTCAGCTCGTCCTGGACCCACAAAAAGATCAACGATGCACAGGCAATGCCTATTGCCAGGCCTGCAATATTCAGGAAGCTATACGACCGGTTCTTTAACAGGCTGCGAAACGTGGTTTTGAGATAGTTCTTTATCATGGTCTTGGTTCTTTGGTTCAATTGTTTATGGGTTTACTCTGTTCGGAGGCTTTTGACAGGGTTCGCCAAAGCTGCTTTTACTGCTTTATATCCAACGGTAAGCCAAGCCAATAAAAGCGATGCGACAATAGCGATAACAAAGACATCGGCACTTATGGCGATGCGGTAAACAAAGTTTTGCAGCCATCCGTTCATCAGGTACCAGCCTACCGGTACGGCGACAACAAACGACAGGCAAATCAGTATCATGAACTCCTTAGAGAACAGGAACACAATGCTTCCAACGGAAGCGCCCAGAACTTTGCGCACGCCGACTTCTTTGGTGCGCTGCACCACCATGAACGATACCAGGCCATATAATCCAAGGCAGGATATGAAGATGGCGATGCCGGCAAATATCTTATAGATAAGCTCCATCTGGGTTTCTTGCTTATAGAACTGTGCAATAGTATCGTCAATAAAAAAGCCGTTGTAGGCATATTCAGGATAAGCCGCCTGCCATTGTTTCTGTAATCCGGTTACCGTATTTGCCAGATTTTTGGTTTGCAGTTTGATTGCTATTTCCGATTCGAATGCCTTAAGTGGGGAAATAACGGTCGGTTTAACCTCTTCCTTTAAGGAATTGGTCTTAAAATCCTTTACCACACCCGAAATTTGGAGCCAGGTGTGACCTCCGTTAATACTTACGGTTTTCCCGATAGCCTCGGCGGGGTTATTGATGCCTACTTTGTGAATAAATGATTCATTAACAACGGCCGCCCTTGCGGTGTCGCCCGGTTCATAACCTTTGCCGGCAACAAATAACAATCCGAGGGTTTTAAAATAATCGGCGTCCGCCACTTTAAGCCATGTATTAAGGCCATTATCTTTATGAGAGTTATTAAAGTAGAAATTGGTTGACCAGTTGTTATCTGATGAGGGTATATCTGAAGCGAAAGTCGCAGATTTTACAGCAGGATTTTGAAGCACCGCTTGCTTATAGGCGTTCATTTTAGCCAGGCCGAGACTATCTGTCGGACAAGGGATCACCAACACGGCTTCCTTATTGAAACCCAGGTCGGCCTCGTTCACATAATTCATCTGCTTAACGGCGATAATGGTACCGATGATCAGGAATTGCGCTATTGCGAACTGCGTAACCACCAGGCCGCGGCGCAGCGGTATGCCACCTATCGACGCCGCGGTAATCTTATTCTTCAGCGCCAATACAGGTTTAAAACCTGAAACCACAAGGGCGGGGTAAATACCTGCCAGCAATATGACGGATACCATAACGCCGATCAAAAACAAAATACTTCCTGAACTAATTAGGCTTATAGAATCGGGCACACTGGCCACATTCTTCAGATAAGGGAGTAATAGCTTTGCTATCAAAACGGAGAGTATCAAAGCCCCGCCAACAATAATGGTTGTTTCGCCCATTACCTGCACTATTAATTGCCCGCGGCTGCTGCCCATAACCTTTCGGATACCCACTTCTTTTGACCGCCGGATAGACTGAGCTGTGGACAGGTTGATAAAGTTGATGGAAGCCATTAAAATGATCAGTATACCAATAAAAGATAAAGTTTTCAGGGTGGCTTTGTTGGTCATATGGTCGCCCAGGGTAGTGCCGAAACGCGTATCAAAATGCATATCGGCCAGGGGCTGTAATATCTGCTGCTGCGAATTGCTGCTTTTCGCCCCGGCGTGTCTCGTAAAAAAAGTTTTAAGCTGATCATTGATCTTTCCCCGAGACTCGCCCGACGGCAACTGCATAAAGACCTGGTAGTTACTGCTCAGGTTATGCCAGTCAGGGTGGTAATAGTAGTCCTTGGGGTACCTTTTCCAGGTATCGTAGGAGACTAGTATCTTCAGAGGCAGATCGCTGTTTACTTTTGGGTCCTCGATGATACCGGCTACTTTCAGGTTGATCTGATTATCCATTTTCAATGCTTTACCTATGGCATTTTTCCAGTCGCCAAAGTATTTGATAGCGCTGCTTTTATTAATAACAACCATATCCGGCTGCGCCAAAACCGAAGGGTTGCCTGACAGCCATTCCGTTTTGAAAATGTCAAAAAACTGTCGCTCGATAAACATAATGCCACTATTCTCGATAAACTTTCCGTCCGTTGCGCTATTCGATACACCACCAACCGGTACAGCGATCTGGCTGCCGTAAGCCGTATTCAAAGCGGCCACTTTTGCCTGTGGAAAGTCAAGACGGAGCGCCTCCGTTGCCGGGATAGGTATTCCGGGATTGTATGACAGGCCACCATCTCGTTTTTCTATCGTCACGACATGATAGATATCTTTAAAATTCGGGCGAAATGTGTCGAAACTGGTTTCGTATTGAATGATCATGAATATCAGCAGGCAGGCGGCGATGCCTACCGTGAGTCCGGCAACATTAATTGCCGCATAACCTTTGTGCCGAACGATATTGCGCCAGGCGATCTTGAAGTAGCTCTTCAGCATATAACTAGTGTTTAAAAAGGTACGATAAAGAACGTACCAAATATTTAATCAATTGAACTTTAAATAATTATATAAAGTAAGGGCATACGAATATGTTCGTAAGTGTACACCCGGTGTACGGTTTTGATACAATTGGTGAATCGGTCAATGGTCAATAGTCAATGGTCAATAATATACAAGCGTTCACTGACCATTCACTATTGACTATTCACAAAATCACTCCGATCGCAAACTTTCCACCGGGTTCGCAATAGCCGCTTTGATGGCGTGATAGCTAACAGTTATTACCGCCACAACTACAGCCAACAGCCCTGCGCCTGCAAACATCCACCACTGGATATTGATGCGGTAAGCAAAACCCTTCAGCCAGTTATGCATAAACCACCAGGCCACGGGCGAAGCCACGATTATTGAAAGCAAAACCAGTTTCAGGAAATCTTTAGACAACAGGCTGTTTATTGAAACGATGCTTGCACCCAAAACCTTGCGGATGCCTATCTCTTTTGAGCGCTGTTCAATGGTGAACGCAGCCAAACCAAACAGGCCCATGGTTGCCAGCACAATGGTGATCACGGTAAATATACTGAACATGGAAGCCAGTCGGTCCTCGGCGTCATACTGCGCATTGAAAGCCTCATCCATGAAAGTATAGTTGAAAGGCGTGTCCTTGTCATATTTTTTATAAATATTTCTCATGGCATCCACGAGTGTCGGGAGGTTTGTTTTTGGTTTGATTCGGACGAACAGGTTGCAGCCATATTTCGTCCAGAAACGCGCGGTATCCGCTGCCATGAACAAGCCTAAGGGTTCGATAGGATGTTCCATCGAAGTGAAGTTAAAATCCTTTACTACGCCCATGATCTGCAAATTGTCACTACCGCTTTTTATGTAAGTGCCCACCGGGTTAGGTTCAAGGTGCAGCTTTGCGATAGCCTCTTCGTTGATCACCACTTTATTACGGCCTGCGATATTGCTGTTCGGCAGTGGCGGATATTTCCATTTCAGACCCAACACGCTTATATAGTTTTGGTCGACGGCCAATGCCGGCAGCATCGTTTGTTCCTTCGTGTTTTTGCTGCTTACCATATACATATTATATCCCCCGAACATCTTGGTTTGAGAGGTGCTAACCTGGCTCACACCTGCAAGGTTTTTAATTTCCTGGCTGAATGCGGTATAATGATCCTGGAATGCCTGGCCCGCGGGAATCATCACTACATTATCTTTGTTAACGCCTGTTTCGGCGTGACGCATGTAATACAGCTGCCTGTCGATGACGATGCCGCAAATGATCAACCCAACCGAGATGGCAAATTGCAGCGTGGTGAATACCTTTCTCACGGTTACCCCGCCCGATTGTTTGCCCATCTTGCCTTTCAAAGTGGTTACCGGCTTAAAAGCTGAAAGTACCAGCGAGGGGTAGCTACCTGCCACCAGGATGGTTACAATAAGCAGCCCTGCCATCAACATCAAGACCAGCGGGCTGTATAAAAAGGAATTATCAATATTGAGCTTTAATGCATCCAGGAACAGCGGTTTGAAAGCATAACACATAAAATAACCTAATACGAATGAAATGAAGGCGAATAAAGCTGATTCCACATAAAACTGTTTGGCGATGTTCTTGCGACTAGCCCCGGTTACCTTTCTAACGCCTACTTCTTTCGCCCTTAACGTAGCCCTGGCGGTTGAAAGACTCATATAGTTCACCAGCGCGAGCAGCAGTACTAAAATTGCCACTATCGGGAATATCTTCAGGTATTTGATATTCGTGGTATCGGCATAATTGTTTTCCAGGTGCGTGATCGCCAGGGGCTGTAGCGAGAATTTCTCATCATCAAAAGCTTTTTTATCATTTTTGATTATCGACTGCATCACGCGTTTTACCTCAGCGGTATCTTTCCTGTTTTTCAATAAGAGGTAAACATTGAATGAACCGGGCCCTATCCCCTGCTGCGTCCCGATTTGCTGGGCAAGCGTTTTCATGGATGGCAGGCTTGAAGCAGACGCGATAAAATTGAAATTAATAGATGAATTGGATGGCGCACGCTCAGCTATTCCGGTTACCTGGTAAGTATAGGCGCTGTCGGTCTTGATGGTCAGGGTCTTTCCTATCGGGTCCTTATCTCCAAAATATTTTTTGGCCATATCTTTTGTCAGCACAACCGAAAAAGGTTTATTCAATGCATCAGAAACGCTGCCGGACGCCAGTTTGAATGTAAAGAAATTGAAGAAACCGGCATCAGCAAAAAGAAGCTTGCTGTCAGCAAATTTGATGTCAGGTGTCGATGGGTTATTGACTATAGGTTGACCGTTATACTCCATTGTCCGCATATAATCTTCAACTTTCGGCTGATTTTGCTTTACTAACGGCCCGGTTCCGTAGCTCATGTAGGCCATGCTTAAAGCCTGGCCGCCAATCTTAATACTGGCATGCAGCGTGTATATTCTGTCGCCTTTCTTGTGAAAGCGGTCATAGCTATGCTCATGTGCCACATACAGCATAATGAGCATACATACCGCCAAACCCACAGCGAGGCCTGTAATATTGATGATGCTATATAAACGCTGCCTTACCAGGTTGCGCCAGGCGATTTTTAAATAGTTCTTTATCATAATGATTAAATTCTAATATCTAAATCCTAAACTCTAATACCGTTGACTAATGATAAAATTCACTCACTCCTTAAACTATCCGCCGGGTTAGCCGTTGCGGCTTTAATAGTATGATAGCTTACCGCGACTATCGCCGTCAATACAGCTATTATGCCTGAAACCGCGAAAAGCAGCCAGCCGGTGTGGACGCGGTATGCAAAATTGTCAAGCCAATGACGTGTGAAATACGTAGCCAAAGGGGCTGCGATGATAAATGCTACAATGGCCAGGATGAATGTCTCCTTGTTGACCAGCAGAAAAAGATTGGTTACTGAAGCGCCCAGGACTTTCCGAATGCCGATCTCTTTGGTACGGTTGATTGTGGTCAAACCAGACAAACCGAATAACCCCAGGCAAGCTAAGAATATAGCCACTCCGCAAGCCACGTTGATGGTCGCCATCCAGCGCGTATATTCGTCATAACTTTTAGCCACATCCTGGTCAAGAAAAGTGTACACAAATGGCAGGTTGCCCGTGAGTTTGTTCCATTCGACTTTTATTTTTGCCATTTCTTCCGGAATGTTACGCCCTGCAGCTATCCGCACCCAAACCTGGGAGATGGGCTGCTTATTGACCACAAAATATGCCGGCTCGATCTTTTGGGTAAGGTCCTGAATATGATAATCCTTACAAACGCCTATGATCACTCCTCCCATTTGATCGTTATATACACCGACTTCAGGTTTGCCCAACAGGTTATATAGCGTCTCGTTTACCACCACGGTATGCCTTGCCGTGCTAAATTTATGCTCGCCGGTAACCGCAGTTTTGCTGCTGTCGCTGACGATTGCGCGAGAGAAAGCACGGCCCTTGACGATGGGCACATCCATGAATGAAAAAAAGTTGAAATCAACGTTCAACTCCTGCAACACCGTCTTTTCACCATTTATTTGGTAGGTGTTGTGGTTACCTCCGCCAAAATCCCAGCTTCCGCCTGAAACATCTTTGATCCCGGGTTCAGTTGCGGCGTAATCATACATTCGCTTCGCGAGCACTTTGAAGCTTTGCCTGTCCGTCCAGCCATAAGGTGAATTCAGCACCAATACCTGGTCCTTGTTAAAGCCCATATCGGCATTATTGATGTAACGCATTTGCTTATTGATCACCAGTGACGAGATGATCAGCACCACACAAACCGCAAACTGCGTTATGATAAGCAGGCGCGACAAGACCGGATTGATCTTATAGGCCGAAAAACTCTTCATGATGCTCAGCGGCTTCAGTCCCGACATGGCAAAAGCGGGGTAAATGCCCGCTATAAGTCCAAGGCCGATGGCCAGTATTATCAAGAACAACGCGATACTTGTAAAAGGGATATTCGCTATGTCGATAGTCGCATTGGTTAGATTTTCAAAAGTTGGCAGGAAGGCTAAAGCCAATAAAAAACCAATGAACACAGCGATAAATACCGTTAATTGAGTTTCAGTATAATATTGCATGATTACCTGTATGCGGCGAGCGCCGATAGTTTTACGGATGCCTACATCCTGCGAGCGCGAGAAGGTATTGGTCAATGTGATTAGGATATAATTCAGGCAAGCAATGAGTAAAATCACCACTGTCAGACAAACCAACTGGTAAATATTCTTCAGATCGGTATAATGATACCAGCCCTGGGACTGGTTGTAGTGCGCCTCGGAAAAGGGCCTTAGGAAGAAATTCATCTGCTCAATCTTTGCCTTTGGATCAAACTTCCGTTCAGAGTCATATAATGGTTTAAAATAGTTTACCCCAAATGCATCCAGCTTGGCTGTAAGGGAGTTGGCACTGGCGCCTTTTCTCAGCTTAAGGATCAAAGGGGTATTGAATGAATTGACACCACTCGCCATGTCTTTCTTATAATCCGGGTTCGATTCGATGTTCAACACCAAATCGAACTGGAAGCTTGAATTCGAGGGGAAGTCTTTAAAAATGCCGGATATGATCATTGGCGGCTGCGTTGGCTCATTGGGCATGGTTAGCGTCTTCCCGATCGGGTTTTCATTGCTGAAATATTTATGGGCCAGTTTTTCGCTGATAGCGGCATGATTGGGCGGAGCGATAACAGTGGCAGGGTCACCGGATACCAGCGGGTAATTAAACACCTTAAAAAAATCAGCATCGGCAAGTGTCAGGTTATTTTCTTCCTTATAGCTCGTATTACCGGCTTTGATCGTTTCGCCTCCCAAACTTTGTAAACGCACCGCATTTTCTATTTCCGGGAAATTGTTCTTCAAATCGATAGCCATGGGAGTCGGCGTCACGATCATGTTCTTTTGTTCGGCGTCTTTCATCGCGAAAGAGAAGAAATTCTTTAAAGGCTTTTTACCATTTGCGTTAGCCCACATGTCGGTTTCTTCTACGCGGTATAACCTGTCAACATCCTTGTGAAAATTATCGAACGAGTGTTCATTTTTAACATACAGGTAAACCAGTACGCAAAATGCGCTGGCCACACTTAAGCAAGTAATGTTGATAGCCGTGTACAGCTTGTTGCGGAACATGTTCCGGAATGCGAGTTTTAAGTTGGTTTTTAACATGGTTTAGTTTAGTAATTCATTGGTTAATGGGTGATCATTTTTTGATAATATCCTCAACCGTTCCCCACCCTGCCGGCTTCGTCAGTTGCGCTGCCTTCCGATCGTTTCACGGTATTAAATGATTTGCCGAAACGATACGTAAATGCCAGCGTCACTACGCGAGTGTCACGTGTGATCTTAAAATATTCCGTTGCGTTGGGGAAATTGGTGAAACCCGAAAAAGCACCCGTGTACAATATGTCTCTTGCCGTTAGCTTCAGGGTGGCTTTCTTTTTCAATATTTGCCTTGAAATGCCTAATGATAACTGGCCCGTAGGATACTGTAGTTCCTGTATATCCTGTTTGGCTTTGGTAATGTAAAAACCCGATATCTCTGCGGTATATATCTTACCAATGGTGAACTGGCTGGATGAATTGATATTCAGCTGATCGATCTGCGTGGTATAATTATTACCATTAAAACCCGCCAGTTTCTTATGATTATAGGTCGCCTGGAAGTTGAACTGCCACCAGTTGAAGGGCGACCAGGATAAAGCCTCCGATAATCCAAACACATCTGTGCGGCCGACATTGCCCTGTGAATATAACAGTACATTATGCGCAGTGTCAGCCAAAAACAACTGGGAAAAATAATTATTGATGGCACTGTATGAGATGGTAGTGGTTAGCAGCTCTTTGTACTGATGGCTGAGTTCAAAGTTCCAGCTGTATTGCGGCAGCAGGAACGGGTTGCCGGTTTCGTAGGTGTACTTGTTGATGATAAAATAAAAAGGATTTAAGGTTTGGTACACCGGTCTGTCAATACGCCGGCCCGCGGTTACAGTAAAGGTGTTAGCCGAATCCACCTGGTAGCTGACATTTCCCGATGGGAAGAAGCCGCCATATTTACGCGAGAAAGCAGAATCCTTTTGTATGGCGTTCCCTAACTGGTCAGCATGGTAACCTGTGTTTTCATACCGAACCCCGGCCTGCACATTTACCTTGCCGTATTTACCCTCGATACTGCTGTAAATGGCATGGATATCCTCGTTGTAAAGAAAGTGGTTGTTCTTGGTGTCATCCTCAACCCAAACGCCGTTGTCGAAATTCTGGTACGACGCCAGGTTGTCCGTAGCGCTATGCGACGTTTTAGCGCCGGCCTGGAATGTACTCGTATTTCCTATTTTAAGCGAGTAATCTACTTTACCTGAAGTGATATTGATATTCGTCGGTATTGCCCCGCGCGACTGTTCAATATACCCTCCCGGCGCCAAAAACTGGTTAACAAAGTCTTCCGATGTATTGATGCGGTAATGCAGCAGGTCGAAATCTGCGGAAATATCTTGTTTGTCTGATATGGCATGCTTGGCGTTCAGATTTAAGGAGGCATTCCGGTAGCTGGTCACATTCTTATTGTTTGTAGCTATTGCCGAATCCGTTACACCCGATGGCTCCTGCCAGGTTGCCGTGGCATGGTTATTTCCCGAACGGCTGATAGCCGTTGCCCCGACAATAAAACCTACGGTTGTTTTTGGGCTTACAAAATAGTCCAAACCGGCTTTTACCGTATTATTGACAAACGTGCCCGTAAAGTCGGAGGGCTGGTTGAGCATGGAGGTCAACTGACCAGAATTGGCATCATAATATTTCCGCAGTGCGTATAAGTCGGTGATATATTTCACATAATTCAGGTTGTAATTCACGAAGGTATTGATCTTACCGTTTCGGTAGTTCAATGCCAGGTTTTCACCGTTTTTGGCATGAATGCCATGCCCCACCGATGACGTAAATGAACCATTAAAACCCTTCTGCTTATTCTTTTTTGTCTTGATATTGATAACCCCGGCATTGCCGCTCGCATCATATTTCGCGGGCGGGTTGGGCATCAGCTCTATCTGGTCTACCTGCGATGAACTCATGCTGCTAAGCAAATTGTTCAGATCGCCAGGACTCAGGTAGGTTGGCTTATCATCAACCATTACCAATACACTCGATTTCCCTTTAAGCGAAATGGTACCGTTTTGATCAACCGTGACACCCGGCGATTTTTCAAGCACTTCCAGTACAGTTGCACCTTCATTGGTAATCGAGGCACCTACATTTATAATCGTTTTGCCTTGTTTTTGCTGGATGTATGACTTTCGCGCTGTTATATTGACTTCCTGCAAGGCAGTGGTAGCCGATGTCAAATGCACTGTATCACTATGCAGCACCGAAGGAAAGTGATAGTTACGTGTATTGCGCTTTTGATAACCTGTGCTGCTTACGTGGAATATATAATTCCCCGCCCCTATGTTTTGGAATGAAGCCACGCCTTTGGCGTCGGATACCGCTGCTTTAAGTTGTTTTGAATCCTGCAGCAATTGCACCGTCGCACCTGGAATCGGCACCAGGTTCTCGCCCATCACTTTAAGCTTAAAAACGGATGTATCAGCCGACTGGCAATATGCGCTGATTTGCAGCAGCAGTAATACGATCAACGCACAGGCTTTTCTCATTAAAACAGGTTTATTTCATTTATAAATAATGGTCATTCTCATTCTGACCGAAGGCTTTTCACAGGGTTCATCAAAGCTGCTTTTATCGCCTGGTAACTGATGGTTGCAAAAGCGATGAGTATAGCAAACATTCCGGCAATCACAAACACCCACCAATGGATATCAATTCGGTAGGCAAAGTCCTGCAGCCATTTATTCATAGCGTACCATGCGACAGGCGTTGCTATAACTATCGCAATAAACACCAGTTTCAGAAAATCCATTGATAACATAGTCGTAATACCCGAAACCGAAGCGCCCAGCACTTTTCGTACACCTATCTCGCGGGTGCGCACCTGCGCAGTATATGCCGCTAAGCCTAACAAGCCAAGGCACGAAATAAAAATAGTTATCCCCGAAAAGTAATCAAACAAGGTAGCTTCCCGTTGTTCGCCCCTGTATATATTATCAAATATTTCATCCAGGAAAGCATATCCAAAGGGATACTGACCATTATATTGTTTGAATTGCTTTCCGGCAGCGGCGATGGCCTGCGCCGCATCTTTTCCCGTTGTCTTTATGTAGATGGTTCTGAAATACTGTGGATGATAGTAAAACACGGCGGGTGTTATCTTTTCGCGCATCGAGGCATAATGAAAATCTTTTACTACTCCTATGATCGTTCCCTTGACACCGTGCATGCTGAAGCGTTTGCCTATAGGATTCTTTAGACCGGTTTCCCGAATAGCTGCCTCATTAAGTATAAAATGCGCCGTGTCGATAGGTGCGCCGGTAAATGAAGTACCTTCCAGCATCTTCATCTTAAAGAATGAGATAAAATCCTTATCAACCGAGATTTCATGCATGATCAGGTTGTCTTTCGGGTCTTTTCCATCCCAGTCGGCGCTGCCGGTAAAGCCGCCAAACCTTACGATATTTTGATTGGAGCGCGTTACCCCGCTTATACCGGGGTGCTTCAACAACTCGGCTTTCACCGCTTCATAATGAGGGGCAGCATTCCGCATCCAAAAACTAAAAACATGCTCTTTGCTATAGCCCAAATCCTTGGAATGGATGTATTTTAACTGGCTGGTAATGACGATAGTACCAATGATCAGTATAATGGAGAAAGAAAATTGTGCCACCACGAGGATTTTCCTGAACATTACATCACCTATGCCGGTGGATATCTTGCCTTTAAGCGCCTTCAGCGGTTCAAATGATGAAAGCAATAATGCGGGGTAAATGCTCGAGGCGATCAGGGTACCGCTGATAGTGCAAACGATCACCAGCCAGATATGATAGTCGGCCAGGTCAAGCACCATCTGTTTGCCCGAAATATTGTTGAATACGGGCATCAAAGCGGAAGCAACGCCTATTGCCAACACCGCTGCCATCACAAATAGTAGTGCCGTTTCGATAATAAATTGCAGGAACAGGTGGAATTTCGCTGCGCCCACGATCTTGCGCATACTGATCTCCTTGCAGCGCAGCATTGACCGGGCGGTAGAAAGGTTTACATAATTGATGCATGCGATCAGGAGTATCAGTATCGCAATAGCAATAAAAATCCGTACGGTGCCGATACCTTTGTCGCTCAGATCGGCGCCATAAAGGTGCATCTTGCTCAGTGGTTCCAGGAGGTAAGCAGCATCAGTATCGCCGGGGCTATGTTTAAGATGTATCTTCAATATTTTAGCCTCAAGGTCTTTTATCGATGCCCCCGGTTTTAGCTGCAGAAAAGCCGGATAGTTCAGCGTGCCAAAGTCACTGTTCATGTCCCGGCCCTGGGCCAGCACCTCTTTGGCATGATAGCTCAGCGGCATAACGATATCCATATGGAAATCCGAATTCTTCGGTATATCGTTGATCACGCCGCTTACAATAAAGTTCTGCTTATTATCAACAATAATAACTTTACCTATCGGATCGGCATTAGCGAAAAATTTCTGAGCTGTTGTTTTGGTGATTACGACGGAATTATCATCCTGAAATGGTTTTGAATCATTCCCTTCAATAAGTGGAAAGTCGAACATGGTAAACAGCGTCGGATCAGCAAAAACCGCTTTTTCATCGGCAAAGACCTTGTCCTGGTATTTGTACATCGAAAAACTAACGTCATAGCACAGTCTTGTTGCCCCGGTCACTTCGGGCAACTGCTGTTTAGCTAATTCGGCTATTGGCGCCACGCCGAATTCGAATATCTGTTTTGTTGCGCCGGTGCCGCCTTGTATATCCAACCGGTAGATATTCTTCGCGTTCTTGTGAAACGTATCAAAACTCAGTTCATCCTGCACCCACAGCAATATCAGTATGCCTACGGCCAGTCCTAATGTCAGCCCGGCAATATTGATAACTGAATAAAACTTGTTCTTCAGCAAATTGCGCCAGGCGGTTTTTATATAGTTTCTGATCATGATGTTTTAAATTATAAATCTTAATTTCTAAACTCTAATCAACTAATCACGAGTAACTAATCTCGAATCACTCTGATCGCAAACTCTTCACAGGGTTGGCGGTGGCTGCCCTGATAGTCTGCGAACTTAGCGTTATTAGAGCTGTAAGCAGCATACCGGCGCCGCTGAGTACGAATACCCACCAGCTGAGTGAAGTATGATCGGCAAAGTTTTGCATCCATTTGTTCATACCCCAGACCGCTAACGGCGTGACAATGACAAAAGCCAGCAGAACCAATAACACAAGTTCTCTGGATAGCAGTGTAACGATCTGCGCAACTGTGGCACCCAACACCTTGCGTACTCCGATCTCTTTAGTGCGCGCGCCGGTGGTAAACATGGCCAGGCCAAGTAAGCCCAAACAACTGATGAAAATGGAAAGTCCCATAGCCCAGGTGAGCAGTTTAGATATTTGCTGTTCTTTGGCATACATTTTAGCTATCGAATCATCGAAGAAATGATATTCAAAATCATCGTCCGGGAAAAGCGTCTTCCATTCTTTTTCCATTGCAGCTGTTGCGACTTTCCATTCGTTACCGCCGGCGGTTTCAGGTTTCAGGGCGATGTGCAAACCATCCATATTATACATTTGCGGAAAAATAGCCAGCGGCTTGATGGCTGCGTGCAATGATGCCTGATGGAAATCGTTAAATATTCCAACAACCTGGCGCTTTTGTTTTGGCCCAAACTCAACATACTTACCTATAGCATCTGTGGCATTTTTGAAGCCAATGATATGCGCATAAGTTTCATTGATCATCATGGCATTTGCGGTATCGGCCATAGTAACATTCCGGCCGCCCATTAATTTGATATGATATACCTTAATAAAATTCTCATCGCCAGACTTGGTATACAACTCAGTTTTGATCTCTTTCTTCCCATCCCGGTAAGTAGCATCATTCGAATTCCAGCCGTCGCTCGACGGCAAGTCACCTCCCCGGCTCAGCAGATCAACCTGTGGAAGTTGCTTTATTTTTTGCATGTAAACGTCCTTCAGACTTTTGTTTTTGGTATAGTATGGCATAAAAACGTTTACAATAGCATCCTTTTTAAATCCAAGATCCTTATGCAGCACATAATATATCTGCTTGCTCACCAGGATAGTAGCCATAATGAAAAACTGCGCGATAATGAATTGTGTGACTGTAAGCGATTTGCGCAGCCAGGCATTACGCGTTTTATTACTGCCTGCGTGGGCCTGGTTCTTCAAAACCTGCACCGGCTGGAATTTGGATAGCACCATAGCCGGGTAAAAACCCGAAACAAAGCTGACAACAATCGTGAGCAGAATTGCAAAAACAATAATGACCGGTTGATTGAACGGGTTGAACGTGATATCCGCTGAAATAAAATCCGAAAACAACTTCAGAATGAACGGCGCCAGTACCATCGATATAACAACAGCAAGGATGGTTACCAGGAAAGTTTCGGTAAGATACTGAACTGTGATCTGAGAACGGGTGCTGCCCATGGTTTTACGAATGCCGATCTCTTTAGCCCGTTGAGATGCCTGTGCTGTGGTCAGGTTCACAAAATTGATGCAACCGAGCAGCAGCAGGAACGATGCTACGGCCATTAACAGGTAAAGCGTTGTTTTATTGGCAACGGGCTTATTATAAGTGCCATAGTGCGAGTTAAAATGCAGGTCACTTAAGGCTTGCAGATTAAACGACGCCTTGTACCCGCTATTTCTATGTGCCGCATCTGAATTTTTTAGCAGTAACCTGTTCAACTGCCCGATAATGTTGGCGGGAGTTGTTTTTGGCGCGAGTTTGACGAACATTTGCGAGTTGGAGGTTGTACTGCCCCACTGTGTAAGCCGCTTGCTCAAATCCTTCACGCTTTTCATTGTCGAATGCGAAACAAAATCGTGAAAATCCATGTCCGTATTGCCGATGGGTTCTGCAACGATACCCGTTACCGTGGTTTTGATCGAATCGGCATAGATTACCTGCTTACCAATCATCTGATCATAACTGAGCGACGGAAAATACTTTTGGGCTTGTTTTGAGGACAGCACCACCTGGAATGGCGCATTCACTGAATTCTTTGCCGATCCGGCCAGCCATTGTCTCGGAAACAAGTCAAAATACGCCTTATCAGCATAAACTATATCCTGGTTTTTAAATCTTGCCGGCGTTTTCGTCTGTATGGTTACCTTGTAACTCTGGGTAAAAAGCGGAGCTATCACGTCTAAGCCTGTAGCCTCGTTCTTTGCCGCTTCGGCTAACGGGCCTGTAACGCCGCTATTGTAAAATGGCTCGCCCTGGTAAGAATAATCACTTACTACACGGTATATCCTGTCGCTGTCTTTAACATTTTTGTCAAATGTAAAATCGTAATTAACGATCAGGAATATCACCAGTGCGGCACTGATGCCAATGGCTAAGCCGATAATGTTGATAAATGTGAACAGCTTGTGACGTCTGAAACTGCGCAAGGCAGTTTTTAAGTAATTTTTTATCATGGTCGGAATAGTTAATGTCCATCAGATACAAAAACCTGTACCAATCATTCAACTCACTGATAATAAACATATTAAAATAAAAATCCGCACGCCCGATGTACGCAAGCGGACAACAGGTGTACGGTTATGATACAGTCGGTGAATGGTGAATGGTGAATAGTTAATGTTAATTCACCATTGACTATTCACCATTCACAAAATTACTCCGAGCGAAGGCTCTTCACCGGGTTCGCATTGGCGGCCTTCACCGCCTGGAAGCTAATCGTGACGAATGCGATAATAAGTGCGACCATTCCTGCAAATAGTAATACCCAGCCGCTTACCTCTATTCGGAAAGCAAAATTATTTTCCAGCCATTTGTGCATTAACCACCATGCAATTGGAAGAGCGATCATTGCGGCGATAACGATCAGCATCATAAAACTGCGTGATAGCTCCGAAACGATCTGCGGGATATTCGCTCCTAAAACTTTTCGGATACCGATCTCTTTAACACGTTGTGATATTGTAAATGCGGACAGGCCGAATAAACCTAAACAAGCGATGAATATAGCAAGACACGAGAATATAGTGAATAATTGACTTTCCTGCTGCTCGGCATCATATAGTTTTTGAAAACGCTGATCGACAAAGGTGTAATCGAATGGTATCTCAGGCAAGTATTTGCGCCAGGTGGCTCCGATAGAACTTATAGCTGACTGTACATTGTGCCCGTCGACCTTGATCGATATCCGGTTATAAAAGGCATTGCTCGGTCCTGGAAGCAAGAATATCATCGGTATGATAGGTTGATGCAATGACTCAAAGTGAAAATCTTTCACAATCCCTATCACTTTCCCTTTGGTCCCTCCGTAAATCAGGTCCTTCCCCACTGCATTCTGTGGTGTTTTCCAGCCAAGTTGCTGAACGGCTGTTTCATTGATGACGTAATTGGCAGTGTCTGTCAGGAACTGGCGTGAAAAGTTGCGCCCGGCTGCAAGTTTCATACCGTAAGTGTCCATGAAATCATAATCAGTTGTGATCATTTTGAGATCGATCTGTGTCGGAACGGTTTTACCGCCTTCGATCACCTGGGCGTCCTGGTCGTCCAGTAAACGGCCTGACGGTATGCGTGATGAGCGGCCAACACCCTTTACAGCAGGATTGTTTAACAATTCATTTCTGAATGATTCAAATTGCTTAGTAAGCGCTCCTGAATAAGTAGTGGTCAGGATAAAATCCTTATTGAAACCGAGCGATTTGTTCTGAATATAGCGCAATTGCTGAAATACCACCGTTGTAGCCACGATCAGGACAATCGACACTGAAAACTGTACAACAACCAATACCTTGCGGAAGGAAACATTGCCCGAACCTACTTTCAATAATCCTTTCAATACCTGTACGGGCCTGAAGGACGACATGAATATCGCAGGGTAAACCCCGCTAAGCAGACCCACAACAAAGGGCAGTAATAACACACCTATCAAAATATTCCAGTGAAATAAGCTGCTAAATGAAAGCGATAAATGCGATATTGTATTGATATAGGGCAATAGGAACCAGGTAAGTGCACCGGCCAGCAGCAACGCAACCCAGGTGATCAGTATTGATTCGCCCAGGAATTGCCGGATGATCTCTTTTCGTTGAGCCCCTATTACCTTACGGATACCTATTTCTTTTGCGCGCAATGCCGAACGGGCCGTGGAAAGGTTCATATAATTGATACAGGCAATGAGTAATATAAACAATGCAATGATCGAAAAGATATAAACACGTTTCATATCGCCATTAGGCTCTATTTCATCATCCAGGTGTGATTGCAGGTGAATATCGGTCAGTTTTTGTATGGTAAGTTTGGTTGTCTGGTGTGGCTTTATGCCCGGCGGTAAGCCTTTTGGATTGTAATATTTATCGACGAAGGCATCGAATTGCCTGGTAATAATATCCATATTATAACCTTTCGGCATTAGTAAGTAGGTATAAAAGGAATTATTGCCAAAATTGGTTTCCAGTTGTTTCTCTCCATAAATAGCACTGTCTTTCAATGTATTGAATGACATTAGTATGTCGGGGTGCATATGGGCGTTTGCGGGGAAAGGTTCAAAAATACCGGTTACCTTATATTCATGTTTGAAACCGTAAACAATTGTGGTAATTGTCTTATTTATAGGGTTATCATTACCGAAGTACTTTTTAGCAACTTCCGGAGTAAGCATGATGTTATAAGGATCATATAAGGCTTTTTTCTTGTCTCCTTCTATAACGTTGGCACTGAATATATTGAAGAAATTCTCATCAGCAAAAAAACCGTTCTGTTCGTTGAACAGTTTTTCTTTATACTTGAGAACAGTGGTACCATTAGGTAAAACCCGTGTTACTTTTTCAATATCAGGGAAAGCGGTTTTCAGCAACGGGCCAAAAGGCGGCGCTACGGCGCTTAGGTGCAGGTTCTCTTCACCATTCCGTGAATAGAAAATGCGGGTAACGCGATATGTTCGATCGGCGTTAACGTTATACCTGTCATAACTTAGTTCATTGATCAGGTATGTGATAATGAGCAAGCAACAGGTAAGGCCAACGGTAAGCCCGAAAATGTTAATAAACGAAATGAACTTGTGCCGCGCGATATTACGCCAGGCGCTCCTTAGATAGTTTCTTATCATAATTTTAAGATTTGATTCTTACCTATACTGTAATAAAGTTAAGACTACCCTTAAAAGATAAACGTTACTCGCTCCGCAAACTTTTTACCGGGTTTGCTAAAGCTGCTTTCACTGATTGCAGGCTTACCGTTAAAAATGCTATAAGCACGGAAAGCGCGCCTGCTACGACGAACACCCACCATTGCATCTGTATATGGTAAGCAAAATCCTGCAGCCATTTATCCGAAGCAAACCATGCCACAGGCGAGGCTATTGCTGCTGCAATAATTACCAGCAACAAAAAATCCTTCGCAATGAGCAGGGTAATGTTTGAAGTTGTAGCGCCTAAAATTTTGCGGATGCCTATTTCTTTGGTGCGCTGCAGAACCGCATAGGCCGAAACGGCAAATAAACCAAGACAGGCTAACAATATCGCTAACACGGAGAAAGTTGTAAAAACACCCGCCGTGCGTTGGTCTGTACGGTACATTGCATCGTAATCTTCATCCAAAAATTTATATTCGAACGGACGTCCGGGGAAACGGCCTTTCCATATCTTTTCAATCGATGGGATGACCGAAGCTGCGGTGTTGCCGTTAACCCGGACAAACAGGTCGCCAGTTTGGGAATAGTCCAAAAATATCAGCAACGGGTTTATGGGGTCATGAAATGATTTAAAATTAAAATCTTTAACCACTGCAATTATCCTTCCCGGATAATACTTAGAAATTTCTTTGCCGATTGCTTGCTGCGGTGTCCAGCCGAGCGCTCTAGCTGCCGACTCATTCAGCATAAAAGTGTAATGGAAATTCTTACCCTTATTAGTCGTATCCATTTGCAATATATCTGTGCGGTCGAAGTCGCGGCCAGCAACAATTTTTAACTGCATGGTCTTTATAAAGTCCTCATCCATCGGCAGGGCATTTACAGTCAATTGTTTGCCGTCTTTGGTCTGTATCGCATCGCCCCATTCTACATTTACAGGTTCACTGTTGGCTGCGGCAACGCCTTCGACACCCGGAATATTTTGGATGACTTTTTTTAAGGCATCAATCTGCGCGATCATTTTGGAAGACACAGGCAGCACGACAATATTGTTTTTGTTATAACCGATATCCTTACTGTGGATATAAGCTAACTGCTGCACGATGAAGACCGTAGTGATAATAAGGAAAATAGATATGATGAACTGGAAGATAATTAACGGCCGCCGCACCCGCTGTCCCGACGTAAACGAAAAGCCTGATTTAAGAATCCTGGCCAATTTTATGCCCGACAGCCGCAAAGCCGGGTAAGCTCCCGCCGAAAAGCCGATAATGATAGCCGAAATAAAGAGCGATAAAAGTACAACCGGTTCAAACAAGGCAGTATAATGAAATTGTATACCGGATAAACTGTTGAACATAGGAAGCAGTAAAACTGCCGCACCTATGGCTATTATTATCGCAAAAGCTGTAACGAATATGGATTCCCCGATAAATTGCCTGAATAATTGTAGTTTTGCTGCTCCAAGCACTTTGCGTATACCAATTTCGGCGCTGCGGCCCGCCGATTGCGCTATTGAAAGATTAACATAGTTAACACCGGCAATTACCAAAATCAACAAGGCAACCACAACTAATATATAAATATAAACGATACTGCCATTTGGCTCAAAACTATCGGGAAGGTTTGAATGTAAATGAACCCGTGTAAGCGGCTCCAGGTGATAAGTTAAATACTGGTTGCCACTCATTTTAAGCTCGCCATACCTAATGGTTTTCATATAGGCCGTAATCTGCTTTTGCAGTGGCTGAATATCAGTCTTGTTTTTAAGCAGCAGGTAAGTAATATCGTTTGCCGACCACCAATCCTCGGGCCTTTTTGCTGCCGAAAGGTTATTAAACGAAACTACAAAGTCGAATTTAATCTGCGAATTTGAAGGTACGTCGGCGGCAACGGCCGAAACTATAAAATTTTTATCGCCTACCTTTAAAAGCTTTCCAATAGGATCATCATTAGCAAAGTATTTTTTTGCTGTCGTTTCGGTGACAACTATTTTATCGGGCGAATTTAAAGCGGTTGAAGTATCGCCTTTTTCAAGCTTAAAGGAAAATATACTGAACAATGAGGGATCGGCATATAGGAAGTTTTTTTCATCAAAAATTTTGTTATCATAAGCAACCACGTTTCCTATTTTATCAAGCCGCACAAAATCTTCTACTTCGGGAAACTGACGCTTAAACTGCGGACCCACTTTTGTGCCAGTTACGGCTATCTTCTGCGGCGAATCGCCGAAAAAATAATCCATAGTAACCCGTACCATACGGTCGGCGTTTTTATTAAAACGGTCGTAACTTAATTCGTGCTTTATATAAATACCTATCAACAGACAACTGACTATACCAACCGTTAATCCGATAATATTTATAAATGCATAGAGCCTGTTCTTCCTAAGGTTTCTCCACGCGATCTTGAAATAATTTTTTATCATGGTGATTGAAATTATAAACTCTAAAATTCTAAACACTAAAATTCTAAACACTAAAATTCTAAATTCTAAGCTCTAATGACTCTTGACCAATGCTCCAATGACAAGATCATTCGCTTCTCAAACTCTTCACCGGGTTAGCCAGCGCGGCTTTCACCGACTGGAAACTAATAGTAATGAACGCAATTAGCAGTGCTATGATCCCCGCTAAAACAAATATCCACCATTGTATGTCGATGCGGTAAGCAAAATCCTGCAGCCATTTGTACATAGCAAACCAGGTAAGCGGGAAAGAAATGACGATGGCGATAAGTACCAGCTTTAAAAATTCGGCCGAAAGCATAGCAGTGATGGTCGCCGAAGACGCACCAAGCACTTTGCGTATGCCGATCTCTTTCACCCGTTGTTTGATCATGAATGCCGCGAGGCCAAATAGACCAAGCCCTGCTATAATCACAGCTATAACCGCAAAGGATGTAAAAATTTTACCTGTGCGTTGTTCCGCGGAATAAAGCGATGCAAATTGCTCATCCACAAAATAATAGCTGAATGGCCCGGTTGCTTTATAATCATCCCACTGCTTTTTGATATCGTTCAGCAAACCACTTACATCCGCTGTTTTGATTTTGAGGACGATGGATCCGTGCCGGTGATTGGCCAATATCATCAGTGGTGCAACCTTTTCTTTAGCTGATTTATAATTAAAATCGCCTACCAGGCCAACGACAGTAAAGGCCCTCCTACCCGAACGGACTATGGTTTTCCCAAGCGGATCGGTATTACTCCATCCCAGCTCGCGTTGTGTCGCCTGGTTTATGATGACTGACGAAGTATCGCCCGGAAAATCAGGCGAAATATTCCGTCCCGCAATCAGTTTAATGCCCAAGGTTGAAAGGTAATTGCCATCAACCCGGTAAATATTGCAGTGTATCTCGTTTTTGGTTTCGTCAGATTGTTGCTCTTTAGCATAAATCTCCGTCCCATCCATATTACCATTACCAGGTATATTAGTAGTAACCGTTGCATTCGCAACGCGGCCATCACGCGTTAATTGGTCTTTAAATGCATACTCGTTATTACCGAGCGTGTAAGTGTCATTCAAAACCAGCAGCTGGTCTTTGTCATAACCCAATTTTTTATTCTGCATAAAATGCAGTTGCTGGTAGACAATGAATGTAGCGATAATAAGTGCTGTCGATACTGTGAACTGGAAAATGACCAGGCTGCTTTGCAGGAAGTTCTTTTTTGTGGGCTCAGTGCCTGTGCTCCCCTTCAAAACATTGATGATTCGGAATGACGACAGGAAAAATGCCGGGTACAAGCCGGCCAGTACGCCCACAAGCAAAGTCAAACCTATCCCTATGCCAAGTGCTTTATAATTTAAAAAGAAGCCCATGCCGATGTGTTTCCCGGCAAGGTCGTTAAAATAAGGCAGTAACAAATAAACCAGTCCAAGCGCCAGCAGCATAGAGAAAAGCGTCAGCATCACCGATTCAACCAGGAACTGCGTGATCAGCCACTCTTTTAACGAACCCATCACTTTACGAATGCCAACCTCTTTGGATCGCCTCGCTGAACTGGCGGTAGACAAATTGGTAAAATTGATACAGGCCAGCAATAAAATAAACGCCGCCAAAGCCCCAAAAATATACACATAGCTGATATCGCCATTCGGCTCGATATCAAATTTGGTAGCGGTACGCAGGTGTATATCTGTAATCGGCTTCAGGTAAAAAACAAAAGTATTTACTGCCTTTTGTGCCTCGGCGAGGCTGACGCCCATATCGTGCTGTACTTCGGGTACCACATGTTGCGCCACCAACTGCGGAAATTTAGCCTGCAGTTTTTTCGGATCGGCATTTTTGTCCAGCAGCAAATAGGTGTAATAACCTACATTACTCCACGTTTCCTGCCCATGAGGATAGGTGTTCATGCTAATAAAGGCATCAAAATGGAAGTGAGAATTGTCGGGCACTTTGTCAATAACACCAGTGACTTTCATCAGGTCGTTGCCGACCTTTAAAGTTTTACCAAGGGGTTGTTCATCGCCAAAATATTTTTTTGCCAGATTCTTATTGATAACAATGCTGAATGGTTCTGCTAATGCCTTTTTATCATCGCCCTGTATCAAAGGAATAGAGAATAATTGCAGGAAATTCGAATCAGCCATTACAACTTTCGTCTCCTTGAATTGCCGGTTCTTATAGGTCACAAAAATCTGCCCCCTATTCGACAGCCTGGTTGATGCAAGTACCTCGGGGTATACACTTTTCATCCCCGGCCCCACAGCGATATCCACCATCGGAAAATCAGTCGTACTCCCATTCCCCAACGTGGTGAGCCCTACACGGTAAAGCTGCTTCGAATTGACCGAATAGGTATCATAAGTAAGTTCGGAAAAGACGTAGGCTATGATGAACATGCAGCAGGCTAGTCCTACCGACAAGCCAAATACATTGATAAATGAGAATGCCTTGTTCTTCAATAGGTTGCGCCAGGCTGATTTGATGTAATTCCGTAACATGACAAACTTTTAGATGTCCACAATGATTATTGTGCCAAAAATATACCCGCTTTATTATCAAATAGTTAGACCGTGAATAATATATGAAACTGTACGTAAATAGAACAATCCCCGTTCGGAGACGGTACAATTAGGGCAGCTAACCGATCTAACGTTAACTGACAAAAAACTAACTGATCACTCAGACCTCAAACTCTTCACCGGGTTTGCCCAGGCCGCTTTAATGGCCTGCCAGCTTACGGTGGCCAGGCAAAGCGCAAGGCTTGTCACCAATGTCACGCCAAATACCCATAAACTCAATTCGGTACGATAGGTATATTTACTCATCCAGTTATGAACGTACCACCAGCTTAAGGCTGCGCCAATGGGAAACGAAATCAAAACCAGCCACACGAATTCCTGGGACAGCTTAAGCCACAGGCTGCTTATTGAAGCACCCAATACCTTACGGATGCCAATTTCTTTTCGCCTTTGTTCAGCCGAGAATGATGCAAGGCCGAATAGGCCAAGACATGAGATAATAATGGTTAAACTGGTGAAAATGACGGCCATATTGCCAAGTCGCTTTTCATTATTGAATTTTTTGGCGAACTTGTCGTCAAGGAATTTATATTCAAATGGGTATTCCGGGTTATATTTCTTGTAGATATTTTGAATAATATCGATACTGGCCGTTGCCGATTTAGCCGGGTTTAGCCTCAGGCCGATGTTACCCGTCCAGCCCTTGATAAACCCGACGATGGCAGGTTTTACCGGTTCATAAGGTGAGCCCCATACAAAGTTCTCAACCACGCCTACTACTTTGCAATTTTTATCCTGGTATTTTACGATCTGACCCAGCGGCTCTTTAAAACGCATCAATTTCACCGCAGCCTGGTTAAGGATGATAGCAGCAGTATCAGCAGGGTACTCCGTTGAAAAATCGCGACCTTCCACCAATTTCAAACCATAGGTATTGATGAAGTGGTAAGTGACAGCTATCTGGTCGATGGGTAATTTGTCTTCTCCCGGCAATTGCCCCTGCCAGGTAATGCCCCATGAACTGCTATTGTTCTCGGATATACTATTTCCGACCAGAGCCCCGTCCGTTATCGCGCCGGCACTGATCAGTTCCTGCCGGAAGCTATCGAACTTCTTATCCATCACACCGTCATCCGGCATTTCCACAAGACCGCGCTGGTCATATCCAACCGGTTTATCTTTGATATAATTGATCTGCTTGTAGATAAATATGCTAACCAATATCAGCGCAACAGCAAACGTAAATTGTGCGACCACTAATATCTTGCGGGGCGTCGCCACGGATTTTACCGAAATAACCTGCCCTTTCAACACTTTAACGGGTTTGAATGATGACAGGAACAATGCCGGGTAGCTGCCCGCTACAACCCCTGTAATGATAGTCACCCCAAGCGCCGATGTCCAGGCGAAAACATTATTGTAAGGAACGTGCAGATTAATATTGATCAATGAACTGAACGTACCCGAAAGCAACCATACAAGCGCAATTGCTAACAGGAAAGAAATTAGGGCCATTAAAATCGATTCCCCGATAAATTGAATGATCAGTTCTAACCTGCTTGAACCTATGGCCTTGCGGATACCTACTTCCCTGGCCCGGCGCTCGGACCGTGCCGTGGAAAGGTTCATAAAATTGATACAGGCTATGAGCAGGATACCTATAGCCAGGTATAAAAACAGGCGTACAGACTCAATTGCGCCACCTATATTCTTGCCGTTTTTGAATTGTCCATACAAGTGCTCTTTCGGGAACGAATAAAGAAATATAGTGTTCTCTTTGTTGTGCGGATCATACTTGGCAACTATGCCTTGTAATTTTGCGTTTACCGAAGCGAGCGAAGCGGTCGGTTTCAACATAGCATAGGTTTGGAACGAATAATTACCCCAGCCCGATGTTTTGATCCAGCTATTGTGCGCCTCAAAGCCCTGCCAGGACATGAGCGCATCAAAATAAAACGTGGAATTTTGCGGGTTGTCATTCACAACAGCAGTCACTTTCATCGGATACTGATTATCCACTTTGATCACCTGCCCAACCGGGTTTTCGGTACCAAAAAGAGCCTTTGCACTTGATTGTGTTAAAACTACAGATGAGGGATCGGACAAGGCAGTTTTCTTATCACCGCGAATAAAACGGTAGGTGAACATGTCAAGGAAAGCCGGGTCAGCCGACATGAGGCCCATCTTTAACGCTTTGTTCTTATAATTTATCAAATCATGATTGGTCCAGTTGGTACGCGCGATCTTATCGAACTCGGGAAAATCTTTGATCATCGCCGGCGCCAGCGGTATGGGCGTGGCGGAATTGGTCATCAACTCGCCATTGCTGGGCTGATTGCGCAAAACGTGGTAAAGCCGGTCGTTATTAATATTGAATTTATCAAAGCTGAACTCATTGTACACATAAGTGAGCAGCAAAAAGCTCACTGTCATGCCGATAGCCAAACCACCGATATTGATGAGGCTGTACAAGCTATTTTTCCGAAGATTGCGCCAGGCAACTTTAATGTAATTCTTTAACATAAGGCTCTACGCTTAAGGTTTTACAAGATATAACGAACAAAAAAACCGGAACCTAAGTTCCGGCTATATTGCTTCAAATGTTAGTTCAAGGTCAGGTTGATACGGTTGCTGCCGTCAACCTTAACGGATGCACCACCGCCATTCAGTTTACCTTCGATATTGTCCTTTTCCTTTGTTCCGGTGAAATTGCCGCCCAGGTCGGCGGTAACTTTATCTGCGCGCAGATTAAGGTCATACCCTTGTTTTGATGGTAGCTGAAGATCAACATGACCGCCGCTGGCATCGATTTTTACAAATTTTGAAACCTCATTCATTTGTACATGGATGCTGCCACCGCTGGTATAGGTATCCAGGCTGCCAGACAACCCGGATAAATTGATACTACCGCCCGAAGTACCTGTATGCAGATCACCTTTAATATTATGCGCCTGTATGCTGCCGCCACTGGTTTCGGCATTGATCTTGCCATTCAGGTCAGTCAGACTTAATGAGCCCCCCGATGTTTCCAGTTTGATGGTACCCGAGCAATTGTTAGCATGTACACTACCGCCGCTGGTTTCCAGGTCGATATCATCTTTGGAATCCGAAACGGATATGCTGCCGCCTGATGTCCTGCCGTAAATATGACCGGTGAGACGGTCTATATGCAAACTGCCGCCACTCGTTTCAAATTTTTCGTCACCGCTCAGGTTATCCAGGTGAATGCTGCCACCGCTGGTTTCCAGGTTAGTAGCTGTATTTTGCGGTACATATACTTTAAATGCGATATTCAACTGCCTGCGCCAGTCCCAGACGCCATTGTCGTGCTTCCGCTTGGCCATGGCGTGTACCTCGCCGCCGCTGACATTGATCTCAAGCGTGTAGTCGGCGTCCAGTCGTTTCTTGATCTCCTCGTTTGAAGGAGTGAAACCGTTATTCCCGGTAATGTAAACCTCAACCCTTGGTTCCTGGCCCGGCGCGCCGCTTACGGTTATGCTGCCGCCGGAAGTTGACACGTATGCTTTTTTGATGCCGTCATTCGCAAGTGATTTGGTCGTATACGGAGTCTTGTTATCCTGTGCCAGCGCGAATACGCCCTGGAACACCAGTGCTAATAATATGATATAAGCTTTCATGATTTGTTTGGTTTACGATTTGTTGTTAATTGAATTTTACGCTGATATTGCCACTATTGGCATTTGCATCCACAGATGCTCCACCCCCATTTACAGTTCCGTGTACATGCCTTTCGTCAAAATCACCCTTGAAGCCTTCGAATCGATGCTGATCTATTCTTTCGGCATTCAAATTCAGGTCAAGGCCTTGTTTTGCAGGCAATTCCAGCTCGATATTACCGGCACTGGTACCCAGACGCAGGTACTTACCTACCTGTTTCATTTGAGCCATAAGGCTTCCCGCACTCGTGTGGGCGTCCAGGCTGCAATTCATTTCCTTAAGGTCTATGCCGCCGCCGGACGTACTGGTAACCAGTTCGCCCTCGATGTTTGAACCGCGAACACCTCCTCCGCTTGTAGTTGCGTGGATATTACCCTTAAGGTCTTTAAGTTCGAGGCCACCGCCCGAGGTGCGCAGCTTGATCTCGCCGTTGCAGTTTTCCGCGATAATGCCGCCGCCACTGGTGCTCAGGTCAATATCATTGCCCGAATTTTTAACATGGATACCGCCGCCTGAGGTATTGCCGCGGATCATCCCGTTAACTGTATAGATGTCCAAACCGCCGCCGCTGGTCGAAAAGTTTTCGTTGCCCTTCAAATTATCAAGATGAATGCCGCCACCACTGGTTTTCAAATCCGTAGTAACTTGTTGTGGCACAAATATTTTGAAAGATATGCTGATCTGCCTGCGCCAGTTCATGTTTTCGTGCTTGTTCTTCACAATGGCCTGCAATTCGTGATTGTTAACTGTAATCGTCATCTCGTAATCTTCATCCAGGCGTTTTTTGATCTCATCTTTTGAAAGATCCTGGTTATTATTTCCACGGATATAAACTTCGATACGTGGCTGCTGGCCCGATTCGCCGCTGACGTGGATACCACCGGCCGATGTTCTGACCATAACGCTGGTAATTGCATCGTTTGCCAGTGACTGGGTTGTATAAGGTGTTTTGTCGTCCTGCGCCAGCGCAAACGTGCTCAGGCAGGCAACAAATAGTAATGTAAAAAGAGTTTTCATTGTTTTTTGAGTTGGTTTGATTAATAGACAGTTTTACAGGCGAATACGTTGCATGCCGGCTGCACTTTATTTATTCACTTCGCAAACTCTTAACCGGATTCGCGCTGGCTGCTTTAAGAGTTTGATAACTGATAGTCAGGACGGCAATCAAAACAGCTCCCAAACCCGATAACGCAAATAGCCCCCAATTCAATGCTATTTTGTAAGCGTAGTTTTGCAACCACTCATTCGCGAAGTACCAGGCAACAGGCGATGCAACGAGGATGGCGATCAGCACCAGTTTAACAAAATCTTTAGATAATGTAACCGATATTACTAATGCAGAGGCACCTAGTACTTTTCTTATGCCTATCTCTTTCATCCTGATCTCGGCTATGAAAGTTGTCAAACCGAACAGTCCAAGCGCGGCCAGACCCAGTATCAGGAAGCTAAACGTGGTGAAAAGCTGCTGCAATTTATGTTCGGTCGCATACTGTTTGCTTAGTTCCTCGTCAGTCCACCGGTATTCAAATATTTTATCAGGGAAGAAATGCTGCCAGGTCTGGTATAGTTTCGCCAAAGCGGTTTTCTCAGTTCCCGGCTGTACTCTCATCAGCAGTGTTCCATAGCGGATATTTTTTGATACGCCGATAAATACCGGCTTCATATTTATCTTCAGCGATTCATTGTTAAAATCATTGATAATACCCACAGGCACCCCACTTGGCGTACCTTTTATCGGTTCTCCTAACCGACTGACCTTAAATGTTTTTGCCGTGAACGCTGACATAAGCAATGGCTGATGAACGCGGGCGTCATCAAGTGCATGGCCGCCTTTGGCCATTAACGAGTCCGCGTCGATCGCATCGGCTCCATATTTCGGATCGAGCAAGCGACCTTTCAGCAAACGAAATTTCATCGTTTTCACAAAATCAAAATCAGCATTGATGTACCATATCTTCAGTTTATTATCTTTTCGTGCAGGGTCGTTCACCTGGAACGACATGTAGCCGCCGCCACCAGCATCAGGGTACCAGGAGGCCATGCTGGCGTTCTCGATACCAGGGATCTTCAATACCTCGTTTTTAAAAGCATCGCCCTTACCATCCCAGCTCATGTTTGTGAAATGTAGTAAATTCTTCTTGTCATAACCCAAATCCTTATTATCCATATAGTGCAGTTGCTTTTGCACGATGATGGTTACTGTAAGTACAGCTACAGATACAGTAAATTGAGTTACTACCAATGCCTTTCTAAGAAAGTTACTTCCGATATGCTGACTGATCTTTCCCTTTAGTGTTGAAACAGGGTTTTGAGCTGATACCAGCAAAGCCGGGTAGATACCGGTAAGCATGCTGACGACAAACATGATGCTGGATGTGATGGAAAATAAAAGGACGTTGTTTTGTATTGTTATCGCGAACGGATGGCCTAAGTAGGTTTCTACAGGTTGCAAAAAGACCGAATACAGGAACATCGCAGCAGCGAAAGAAATACAGAAAAACAATAGGGATTCGAAAAGGAACTGTGCGATCAGCTCTTTCCTGTCGGCGCCCAAAACTTTACGTATGCCGGCTTCACGAACACGTTTCAGGGCACGTGCGGTGGTCAGGTTGACAAAGTTGATGCAAGCTATCAGAAGCAGGAAAATTGCTACGCCGGAAAAGATGTAGACGTTTTTGATGTCGCCGTGATTCTCCGGGTTGTCCGACATATCTGCCGATCTCAAATAGATGTCCTTCATTGGCTGAAAGCTGAAGGAATACCCTGTCTGCTTTTCCTTCATGAATGCGGTATACCATTTATTGGCTTTAGCTTGCAGATCTGCTACCGATACGCCTGTCTTGAGCAGTACATATTGCTCCATATAGGTTCCGTAAGCTTCGGAATGAAGCATGTCATCATCCGGCCTCATTTCGCCAATAGTAAGCATTTCTGCACGCAGGCTGGTGTTTGCCGGGATATCTTTGATCACGCCCGTGACCAGGTACTGAACCGGCCTACCAAATTCGGGCACATCGGTGATCACTTTTCCAACCGGGTCGGTATTCGCGAAATATTGCGCCCTCATCTTTTCGGTGATTACCATATTACTGTAACCCTTCACAAAGGCCTGCGGGTGGCCTTCAACTACATTAAGGTCCAAAAACTTCCATACCGAAGGTTCAGTTGAGATGGTGTGTATTTCAATCCCATCTTTGCTGGTTCCCATCTTAAACCGCTGTTTAACCACATGCATTCGGCAATATTCTTCCACTTCGGGATAAGTCTTTTTCAGTGTTGGCCCTAAGCCGCTAAAGCTCAGCGGAAGTTGTTGTACCGCATTTTTATTGCTTTGGTCCATGCTGATGATGCGGTAAATACGATCTGCCTTTTTCCATTGATGATCATACGACAGATCATCCAGCACCACTGTCGCCACCAGCAGGCAGGCTGTAAGGCCAACCGTAAGCCCAATGATATTGATAAGCGAATACATTTTGTTCCGCTGTAGGGTCCGCAATGCGATTTTGAAATAGTTCTTTATCATAGGTCTGGTTCGTTAGTTCAATGGTTTATTTGTTCATTAGCGGCACAAATGCCTACTGCTTACTCGCTTCTGAGGCTCTTCACCGGGTTGGCGGTGGCGGCTTTAACCGATTGAAAACTTATGGTAACAAGTGCAATCACTACAGAAACCAGGGCAACCAACGCGAATATTACCCACGAAATGGGAATGCGGTAAGCGTAGCCGGAGAGCCACTTGTACATCGCATACCATGCTACCGGCCATGCTATCAGGTTTGCAATCAAAACGAGTTTGAGAAAATTACCCGAAAGTAATATGACAATGCGCTGCACGGATGCGCCTAACACCTTCCGTACCCCGATTTCCTTAACTCTTTTTTCGGCTGAATGTGAGGCAAGGCCGAACAAGCCCAAACATGAGATAAATATAGCGAGTCCCGCAAGCAGGCCCACTATCTGGCTCACCTGGTTATCGGCTTTGTAAACTTCATTAAAATGATCATCTAAAAACTGGTATTCAAACGGATAATCAGGGTATATACTGCTCCATTGTGATTTAATAAAGGCCACGGCTTCTGTTGTTCTGCTGCCATTGATCTTTATTGAAACATCCCTGAATCCAAACTTCCTTGCGCTGATAATAAACAGCGGTTCAATTTTATATTGCAACGAATTAAAATTAAAGTTTTTGGCTACGCCTACTATGGTACCAAGCGAGTCGAACCCAAAACGCTCCCCTATCAATGAAGATACTGGTGCCTTTGGATGATCCTTTAAAAGCTCATGCGCCAGCGCTTCATTAACAATATATTGCTTTGCGTCCCGCGCTGTATCGCCAGAGAAATTTTTACCTGCGGCCAGTTTAATTTTATATAGACTTAGATAATTAGTGTCAACCACCAAAAGCGTTGTGCCCAATTGCTGCTTCGGTCCGTTATGCGGCCGAAATTCAACACCTGTTTGATCGAGATGGCTGCCAAGTATATCTTGAGAAGCAGTTACACCCTCCACCAGTGTGTTGCCTGATAGGGCATTCCTAAATTGGTCGTATTTTCGCGACGTAATACCATCCAAAGGGATATTAACAATTTGTTCGCGATTATAGCCAGGGTCCTGTTTTTGCATGTACTTCAACTGCTTCAACACAAATATGGTAGCGATCATCAGGAAAATAGCGCTTGAAAATTGCACAACTACCAAAATATTACGAAGCAAACCTTTGTCCTTGCCAACCTGTATTGAACCCTTCAAAACTCTTACCGCGTCAAAAGAAGATAAGTACAGGGCCGGGTAAATACCGGAGAGCAAACCGATAACCACAGTACCGAAAAAAATGATGGCTGCCATGCCCAGGCTACCGAAAATATTAAGCGTAATACTTCTTTCGCTTAAGTTATTGATATAAGGCAATGCCAATTCGACCAATGCTATAGCTAAAATCAACGCTATAAATGAGATCAGAACAGTTTCCGCCAAAAACTGAATCGCCAGTTGAAACCGGTGTGCTCCTATGGATTTGCGAACACCCACCTCTTTAGCCCTTTCGGCAGACCGGGCCGTTGAAAGGTTAATAAAATTTACGCAAGCGATCACCAATACAATGAGCGCTATTATGGCAAACAGGTTGGTGGATTTATTATCAAATTTTTGATAATTAATATAATCAAGACCGATATCAGCCGAATGTGCGTGCACATCCTTTATCGGTAAAACAAATAACTTGTAAAATTTCCAACTATTGCCTTGTAAGTGCCTTTTAAGGTAGGCCGGGAATTTTTTCTCCAATGCGGCCGTGTTGGTACCCGGAGCAAGCTCGAAGTAAGTATCGAGCCAATTACCACCCCAATTATTTAACCAGTTGGGCTTGTATATCGTATTGAACGAAAATAGTGCGTCAAATTGCAACTGCGAATTTTTAGGCACATTGGCCATTATGCCGGTAACAGCGAAAGTTGTCGTATCACGGCCATAATGTGTGATAGTTTTACCTATCGGATCTGCATCGCCAAAAAGTTTTTTCGCGGTTTCTTCAGTTATCATTGCGGAGTGAGGCTTTAGTAAGCCATTCAACCCATCGCCCTTAATGACTTTAAAATCAAATATTTTAAGGAAGGTTGAATCCACAAAAAAAACCTGCGGCAGAAATATTTTTTTGTCCTTTTGGGTTATTTGGTATTTATTATCCCAATTTATCCGGGTAAAATTCTTTATCTCGGGAAATTCTGCCCTTAAGGTCGGCCCCATCGGGAACATGGATAATGCGACTTTTTGTTTCGGAGAGTTCTCATCCTGGCCAATGGTCTGCACTTCATTCAGGCGGTAGATATTTTTGGTATGAAAATTATCAAAGCTTTTTTCATAAGCCACAAACATCATAATAACCATAAAAGCAGCCATGCCAACGGCAAGGCCGATAATGTTAATAGCCGAAAAAACCTTGTTTTTCCAGATGTTACGCCATGCGATTTTGAAGTAATTCTTTATCATGAGTTTGGTTCATTGGTTCAATAGTCATCAGTTCATTGGTTCCCGTTAAAGAGTCATTCGCTGCGTAAACTTTTCACGGGATTGGCAATCGCGGCTTTAACCGATTGAATGCTTATAGTAGCCAGTGCGATCAGCGCAGCGAAACCACCTGCTACGATAAATACCCAATAGCCGATATCTATCTTATAAGCAAAATCCTGGAGCCATCGATTCATAACATACCAGGCTACGGGAATAGCAAGAAAGATTGATACCACTATCAAAAGCATAAATTCCGTCGCCAAAAGTCTTACAATGCCGGCCACACTGGCGCCAAGCACCTTGCGTATCCCTATTTCCCTGGTTTTTACCTGCGCCGAATAGGTTGCCAGCGCAAAAAGTCCTAAACAGGATATGCAGATAGCTATCGCAGCGAAAATGTTGAACAACGACCCTGTTTGCTGTTCGGTTTTATACATATTGTTAAAGGTCTCGTCCAGAAATGAATAGCTGAAGGGCACCTGGTGACTGTATTGGCCCCAAACACTTTGCGCCGCGGCAACGGCTTTATGCGCGTCCTGCCCTGTAGTTTTGATATAAATGCGCCAGCTGGCACCTGGTGCATAAATGAAGACCGCAGGTTCTATCTTTTTGTGCATCGACGTGAAGTTAAAATCCTTCATCACCCCCGCGATGGTGCCTTTTATGGTCCAAATCCGCATACTCTTACCGATAGGGTCCTTCAGGTTCATCGCTTTGACCGCTGCTTCGTTGACAATAAAATGCTTAGCATCGGCATCGACGCCTGAAAAAGCCTGCCCCTGCACCATTTTTATTTTGAAGAAATTGACAAAATCCTTATCCATCAGCATAGGATGAAAGAAAAGGTTCGAGTTTGCAGGCCTGCCGTCCCAATCGATATCCCCGGTCCAATTATTATAGTCGATGATATCATCGCCAGAGCGGGTTACTGCCAGTACACCAGGCTGTTTCAGCAAATCAGCTTTTACAGCATCATAATGTTTCATCATGCTGTCGCGCATGCCAAAGGTGAATACATTTTGCTTGTCGTAACCAAGGTTTCTCTTCCTTATATAATCAAGCTGATTACCGATAACGATTGTACCGATGATCAATACAATGGATACCGCAAACTGTATCACAACCAATACCCTGCGAAACGAGGTGCTCCCTACGCCAGCAGCAATTTTACCTTTCAATGCTTTCAAAGGTTCGAAAGAGGATAAAAGCATAGCGGGGTAAATACTGGATGCAGCGAGTGTAACTGCCAGCGTAATCAATATCCACACCCAAATGGTGTAATTGCTTAATCCGAGTGCCAGTTGTTTGCCCGAGAAGCTATTATACGCCGGCAACAAAACATACATCAGCCCAAGGGCCAATACGGTAGCGATGAAAAACAAGAGCGCCGTTTCGAACATGAACTGAATGAAAAGCTGCCCCCTGCCTGCGCCAATGATCTTGCGCATGCTTACTTCTTTAGCACGAAGCATGGAGCGAGCTGTCGACAGGTTCACGTAGTTGATGCAAGCTATGGTCAGTATCAGCAAAGCGACGATGCCGAAGGTTTTTACGGTACCTATTCCGCCATCTTCCCCATCGGCTTTATATAAATGCATTTTCAGCATGGGCTGCGCCAGGTAGGGTACCGGAGCATCATCCGGTTTATTTCGCTCATGAATACGCTGCAACTGTCTTTCAAGCTGATGGATATCCGAATTGGGCTTTACCAGCAGGTAAGTTTCATAATTAAAGCTGATCCAGTCGGCATCCATTGAAGGGATACGCCCGGTGCCGTTATAACTGGTAGCGTTTTTAACATAGGCCTCATGGTTAAGAAAGCTCAGCGGCAGTAAAATCTTATAGTTGATACTTGAATTGTTTGGCGCGTCATTAATTAGGCCGGTTACGGTAAAATTCTTGTCATCGCCCATGATCAAAACTTTACCTATTGGGTCTTCGTTACCAAAAAACTTATCCGCTATTGATTTTGTGATCACTATGGAATTATTGTCAGGAAAAGGTTTTGCCGGGTTGCCTTTGACCAGGTTGAAATCAAAAACAGAGAAATATGATGGGTCGGTAAAGGCTATCTTATCTTCAATGAAGATATTGTCCTTGTACTTAAACGGCGATTCGCCCAGTCGCCTGATACGAACGGCATTTTGAACTTCAGGCAGTTCATTTTTGGCAAATGTTGCCGCGGGAGCAATTATGCCTGTAAATATTTGCCGGGTTGGCCCGCTGCCGCCCACGATCCCGATCTTGTAAATGTTCTTAGCCTGGCTATTAAACCGATCAAAACTCAATTCATCCTGAACCCAAAGCAATATGAACAGACCAACAACTAAACCAACAGTAAGCCCGGCGACGTTTATGGCCGAATAAAACCGGTTGTTGCTGATATTTCGCCAGGCCGTTTTTAAATAATTTCTGATCATGATGTTTGTTCGTTGTTAAATAGTAATACCGCGATCTGCCACAGCAAACTGCTTACTCACTTCTAAGACTGTTCACCGGGTTCATTAGCGCTGCTTTGAACGACTGGAAACTTACTGTGGCCAGCGCAATGATCATAGTAATAAATGCCGCAAGCCCAAATATCCACCAGTTCATGGCGGTCGGGTATGCAAAATCCTGCAGCCACATATTCATAGCATACCAGGCGACCGGGAAAGCGATAACAGAAGCGATGATCACCAGTTTGATCAAATCTTTGGACAACATCGTCACGATGTTTTCAACCGACGCACCCAGCACCTTCCGGATACCGATCTCTTTGGTTCGGCGTTCGGCGGTGTATATTGCTAGTCCAAGCAAACCAAGGCAGGCTACCGTTATAGAAAGGCCGGCAAATGTGCCGAATACTTTGCCCATCGTTTGATCGGTTTTATATAAAGCATCAAAATCTTCATCCATGAAGCTGTATTCAAAAGGGCTGTCGGGCTTGAATTTTTTCCATACAGCGGCTACTGCATCAATAGTTTTGCTGTAATCGCCTGGTTTTATTCTTGCTGTTATATAGGAAGTGTTTACCGTGTACGTTTTTGACGTGGTATAAAACAAGGCAAATGGCATGACAGCCTCATGCAGCGATTCGGTGTTAAAATCCTTCACAATACCTACTACCGTGAATTTGGTATTATCACCACCCGGGTAAGTAATGTGTTTACCAACTGGGTTTTCCCAGCCCATCACTTTGGCCGCTGTTTCGTTTAAGATCACCGATGCCGAATCCGTAAAATCTTTGGAGAAATTGCGGCCTTCGATCATTTTCAATTTCAGGGTAGGCACAAATGATTCGTCGACGATGTAGGAAGCCAGGTCAATATTTTTTTCCGGTGCCGTTGCGTTAGCAATATCTGCTTCCGGTACATAACCGTCTTCAAAAGATAATTGTGTAGCCGGGGCGCTGGTACTAATACTTGCATTGGCAATGCCGGGAATATGTGTCAGCTCCTGCCTGAAAGACTCTTTGCTGCCTCCCAGCCTGTCTGCATCACCTATAACAACAACGTTATCCCTATCAAAGCCCAGGTCTTTAGACTGATTGTATTTCAATTGTTTGTAAACGATGATCGTACAGATCATGAGTACTGTAGCTACCCAAAATTGAAAAACCACCAATGCATTCCGGGTCAAGAAGCTGCTGCCCGAAACCTTAAAATCACCCCTCCCTTTCAGCACGGTTACCGGCTTGAATGAAGTAAGGTAAAAAGCGGGGTAACTACCTGCCAGCAGGGCAGTCAGCGTGATGATTGCCAGCAAACCTGCAATGGTCCCCCAATTGAGAAATTTATCGAAAGTGAGCGACTTGGATGCCAGTTGGTTAAATGCCGGCAGGGACATTACCACGATAAATAAAGCAATGAGTGCTGCAAACAAAGTATATAAAAACGCCTCGGCCAGGAACTGCTTCATCAGGCTTTTGCGTTCAGAACCCAAAACTTTCCTGATCCCAACCTCTTTGGCTCGCTTAGCCGATTGCGCCGTGGCCAGGTTCATGAAGTTAATGCAGGCCAGCAGGATAATGAATAATCCAACAGCAGAAAAGATATAAATGTATTTGATATCACCCTGGACAAAATAACGGTTGCCGATATTGGCGGAATAAAGATGCACATCTTTGATCGGTTGAAGCAGCACATCATATTTGCCACCCTTTTTAATGAACTCGTCAAACGGTGCACCGATGCGCTTAAATGCGGTTGCTGCCTGTACACGCACCATCGCCGGGAACCTTGACATAAGCTTTTGAATATTCGCCGGATCAGTTGGTACGCCCGGCTTTAGCTTAACGTAAGTTCCGGTTTGCAGCCATACCCAGCTCCAGGTAAAATGTTTGATCGAAGGTATACCGCTGGTGGATTGCAAGACATCAAACTGTAAAGACGATTGTTCAGGAACATCTTTAAGTATCGCCGTAACCGTAAAGGGCGCTGAATATCCATCAAAAACAAGGGTCTTGCCAATCACATCCGTACTTCCGAAATACTTCAAAGCAGCACGTTCGGTAAGCACAGCCTTGTTCGGTCCATTGAGGCAAGTGGCCCTGTCTCCCGCGATCACCTTGTAGCTGAAAAACTGCAGGAAGTTGGAATCAACCGAAAGCAGGCTCTTTTCGGTGAACGCGTTTTTACTGCCATTGGCAACTGAATGGATAACCTCGTTGCCTGGTTTAAATATGCGGGTGTAACTTTCTATTTCGGGGAAATTACTAAGCAGCGCCTGGCCTACCGGTGGTGGCGTATGAGCTGCGGTAAATTCAACATTTCCCATTTTCTCGTGGATATTTACACGATATATCCTTTGAGAATCTTTAAAAAAACTATCGTACCCGAACTCGTCCTTAACATACATGCCTATCAGCATCACGCAGGCCAAGCCAATAGCCAGGCCGCTGATATTGATCATACTGCTTACCTTATTCCTGGTAAGATTTCGCCACGCTACTTTGATATAATTCCGGATCATGGGATGAAGATTTAATTACTATCCCGAAAAATATATACCAAACAAATAATACATTGATTTACAATGCATTAACAATAGTCAAAAATCTCAAATTGTCCGCTTATAGGACACCCGAATGTACGGTTCTGATACAGTTTCTGAAGTCTTAAGCGTTGAGTCTTAAGTCCTAAGCCAGCCATTCAATAAAAATGAACTTTCGACTTAGGACTCAAGACTTCTGCCTTACTAAAAATCATTCCGATCGCAAGCTCTTAATAGGATTCATCAGCGCAGCTTTAATTGACTGGAAGCTTACGGTAACAAGTGTAATTAATATGGCTATCACACCGGCCAGGGCGAATATCCACCACGAGATCGGGAGGTAGTATTGGTAATTGGCCAGCCATTTGCTCATGGCCCACCAGGCTACCGGTGTGGCGATGATCATAGCAATGATGACCAGCATCACAAATTCTCTCGATAATAGCGTAAACAAAGAACCCACGCTTGCACCCAGCACTTTGCGTATGCCGATCTCTTTGGTACGCTGTTCGGCTGTGAACATAGCAAGGCCGAGCAAGCCGAGGCATGAAATGAAGATGCCCAATGCCGCAAAAGCGTCGGATAATTTGGACACTACGGCTTCATTTTTATAAAGTTTTTCAAATTCCTTATCCGAAAACTGATAATTCACGGTAAAAGATGGGTTCAACTCTTTGCAAAGTTTTTCGATGGTGGCGATGGCTTCTTTGGTTTCACCGGGTTTGGTACGTACCAATATGCTGCCATAGATGTCTTTAGCTTCGAGCCTCACGACCAATGGATATATCGGGTCATGGAACGAATTGAAATGGAAATCCTTCAGTATACCCACAATCTTACCCTTCTTGCCCCACATGGTAAAGTTTTGGCCGATGGGGTTTTTATATGGTAAGCGTGAGGCCGCGGTCTCATTTAACAGATAATTGGTGGTATCAGTACTATAGCTCTGTGCAAAGTCCCGACCCTGCACAACCTTGAGTTCCATTGTTTTGGTGAAATCATATCCCACGCCAATTTGTGTAAACATTACGTTCGCGTTGGGGTCTTTGCCATCCCAGTTTACCCCAATTGTACTGCTGCCGAAATTGGTGGGCGAGTTGGAACTCCGGGTGACATCTTTAATACCCGGCATGGTAAGGGCCTGCGTTCTGAAAATGTCATATTTGGCTGGCAAGTCACCTTCAAGTGGTACATAAAGTAGGTTCTCGCGATTATACCCAAGGTTTTTGGTTTGGATATAATTTACCTGTCTTGAAATAATGATCGTTCCGATGATCAACACAATTGACATCCAAAACTGGAAAACCACCAAACCCTTGCGGAACCAAACGGACCCCGAGCTTAATTTAAGCGTGCCTTTCAAAACCGTAACCGGGTTGAATGACGACAGGAACAGCGCAGGATAACTGCCGGCAATTACACCGGTGACTACAGTAAGTACAAGCAACCATACCCAAAAAGTAATGTGTACAAAGGGATATTCAATCTGTTTTTGCGTAATGCTATTAAATACCGGCAGCAGGACGATCACCAATGCCATAGCTACAAGAACCGCCAGGAACGTGAGCAGGATGGCCTCGCCGATAAACTGGCGTATCAGTACCGGCCTAACCGCCCCTACTACCTTGCGTATGCCTATCTCGCGCGAGCGTTTAACAGAACGCGCGGTAGTCAGGTTCATGAAATTGATGCAGGCTATCAGGAGGATAAATACCGCTACAATAGTAAAAAGGTGCACATACTCGATACGGCCGCCTGATACCCTGCCATTGTCTTTAAGTTCGGAATGCAAATACACCTCGCTGTATCGCTGAACGCCCAATTCTTCGCGAAATGCTTTGGTTGGTTTGTTATATTTTTCTATAAAATGGGTGATCTTTTTATCAAAAGCTTTTCCGTCAGCATCGGGTCTTAGCTGTATAAAAGCCGACGGACCGTTATTGCCCCAGTCCTTCGCCCAACTATTTTCCTTCAGGTACTGGAACCAGTTCACCAGGTAGTCGAATTTTATAGATGAATTTTCTGGAAGGTCGTCAAAAACAGCCGTGATCTTGAAATTCTCTTTGTTGTCATATTTGATGGTTTTGCCAATTGCTGCCTGTGCATTACCGAAGAAGTCTTCCGCCATTTTCCGGGATATGGCAATGCTCGACGGCGTATTCAGCGCCGTTTGCGGCTTGCCTTCCAGCAGCTTGTAGCTGAACATCTTGAAAACATCGCTATCGGCCGCAGCCCCATTTAGTTTCAGTATTTTTTCGCCTACCTGGAAGGTATTTTGCGCACCGCCGTCAAAACCGGTGGCATACTTTACCTCCGGAAATACTTTTTTCATTTCATTTGCTATTACGCCCGGCACACTGTATTGACCCATTACTTTGTTATCGTAATACTGGCGTTCTATAATGGTATATATGTTTTGACCATTAACATGATAAGCGTCTACACTCAGCTCATTTTGTACCCATAGTAGTATCAATATGCTGCAGGCCATGCCTAAAGCCAAACCGAGTATATTGATCGTCGAAAAAAACTTGTTGCGGAAGATATTGCGGAACGCAACTTTGAGATAATTTTTGATCATTAGCTTGAAGATTTCCCAAACTGTCCAAAAATTAATACCAAATATTTAAATTGTTTATAATCAATATATTACATAAAACAAAAAGCGAACAATTGTCCGCTTGTGTAACACCATGCTGTCCGGTTATGATACAGTCGCTTAAGTTACGAGTATAAAGTGATGAGTTCTGAGTCTTACAATTAAAATGCGAATCAGAACTCAGTACTCATAACACGCTACTCACTCCTAAGGCTCTTCACAGGATTCGTCAATGCTGCTTTGATAGATTGGAAGCTGATGGTAACAAAGGCAATTAGAACAGCACCCAAACCCGCCACAGCAACTATCCACCATTGTACATTTTGATGATAGGCAAAGCCTTGCAACCATTTGTGCATTGCCCACCAGGCTATCGGCACAGCCACAGCGATAGCGATAAGTACAAGGAGTATAAAGTCCTTAGACAACAACTTGACAATATTGGAAACATCGGCCCCCAATACCTTTCGGATACCGATCTCTTTGGTGCGTTGTTCGGCAGCATAGGCGGCAAGGCCGAACAGACCAAGGCAGGCGATGATGATTGCCAGCGAAGTAAATGAGACTGCAATCTTCCCTGTGCGTTGTTCGGCGCGGTAAAGCTTCTCGAAGTCCTTATCCATAAATGAGTAGTTGAACGCATGATTAGGTGAAAATACCGTCCATTTTGCCTTTACCTGGCTTAGCAACGATTTAATATCGGCGGATTTCATCCTTATGTTTAAGGCACCTCTGTCCTCGCTGTTAAAAAGGATCATTGGTGTTACGTTTTCGCGCAGTGATTTAAAATTAAAATCCTTAATGACGCCCACAATATGAAAGGGTTTCATGACCTTGGCCATATTATCCCGCGGCTCATAAAGGATCTGGTTCAAGGGATTTGAAAAATTGAGCAACTTTGCAGCAGATTCATTTATGATTATGGCGGTTGAATCTGTAGCCATGTCTTTTGAAAAATTTCTCCCGGCTATTATTTTCATTCCCAATGTGGGTATATAATCTTCATCCACAGACCATACCGCACTCAATATGGCCCGTTTCTGATCTAAAACCGGATCTTTAAATAACGACGAATTATTATTGGCGCCATCAGTTGGCAAAAAGCCGGTCATACTTACGCTTTGCACACCGGCCAACTGTTTAATTTCCTGTTTAAAAGTTTTGGCTTTATCTCCCAGCGTCCAGGTATCCCACACCGTCATCACATGTTCGCGGTTAAAACCAATGTCCTTATTTTCAATGTATTTCAGCTGGTTGTAAATAACCAGTGTGCCAATGATGAGGCCAATAGAAATAACAAATTGCCCTACCACCAATACGTTGCGAAGCACGCTGTTTTTAAAGCCTGCCGCCAATTTACCCTTCAGCACTTCTATAGGTTGAAAACTGGAAAGGTATATGGCCGGGTATGATCCCGCAAGGCAGCCAATTACGATAATAAACACCAGTAGAGATGGTAATAACCATAATAAAATATGCGGGGTTATAGCAAGTTCTTTGCCCGAAAGATTATTAAACACCGGCAATAGTGCCCAGGCAGCAAATACGGCGATAACAGCGCCTACCAGTGTTACAATCATTGATTCTGTTAAAAACTGTGCGATTAGATATTTCCGTGCCGATCCCAAAACTTTCCTTACCCCTACTTCTTTGGCCCGGTTGGATGAGCGTGCGGTAGAAAGATTCATGAAGTTAACACAAGCGATCAGCAATATCAGCACCGCAATAGCCGCGAATATGTATACCGTCTGAATATTGCCGTTGGCTTCCAATTCGGCCTGGCTGTTCGACTGCAGGTGTATTTTTGTAAGCGGCGTCAGGCTGAACTTTAAATAGTTCCCGCTTTGCTCAAATTTATCAAAGGTAAGGTGCAATATGTCGTTCAACTGGGGTCCTGCGTGTTTGTGCATAAACTGTGGTAGTTTTGCCCTTAACGCATTGACATCGGCCCCGGGTCTTAAAAGTAAATACGTATTAAAATTATTGCTGAACCAGGCGTTTTCCCTGCTTTCGGCCAAAGTCGGCATCGATATGAAGAAATCGAAATGGAAATGCGATTGTGACGGAACGTTTTTAATTACGCCCGTGACCTTATAAAGTGCAGTATCATTAAATGTCAGTACTTTACCCACCGCATTGGTAGTGTTAAAATACTTTTCAGCGATTTTTTCGCTGATAACAACGGTATGCGGATCCTTTAAAGCGGTTTTAGGATCGCCGTTGATCATGGGCAGGGTAAATACATCAAATACGGTCGGGTCGGCGTAAACCATCGAATTTTCCTGGATATTCTGATTGCCTTTTTTTACCTGGTTACCACCCCTGTCCCTAAACCTTGCAACCTGTTCGATTTCCGGGAAATCGGCCTTTAATGCCGCGGCGGTGGGCGCAGGTGCTACCGCGTACGAGCCCTCGTTACCGCCAAATTTGATATCATTATTGATACGGTATATACGATCGGCATTGACGTTATATTTGTCATAGCTCAACTCGTCGAAAACATAGAATACGATAAGCAGGCAGGTTGCCAAACCCAGGGCGAGTCCCAGGATATTGATAGCCGTAAAACCTTTGTTTTTTAAAAGGCTGCGAAATGCTGTTTTGATGTAATTTTTGATCATGATATTGAATCCAAATGTTGTTTATCAGACGATACCAGCGACGTACAGGTTGCAGTGCTTTTTAATTAAATCTCACTCCGATCTCAAACTTTTTACAGGGTTTGCCATGGCCGCTTTCACGGCCTGGAAACTGATGGTGACAAACGCGATTATAAGAGCGGATACGCCTGCCAGCGCGAATACCCACCATTGGATATGAATACGGTATGCATAATCCTGTAACCATTTAGCCATCGCATACCATGCTATGGGGGTAACAATTACCAGCGACAAGGCCACCAATACCAGGAAATCCCTGGAAATCATAGCGGTAATATTTGTGACGCTCGCACCCAATACCTTCCGGATGCCGATTTCCTTTACCTTCACCTGCGCTGTATAGGTTACCAGGCCGAATAAACCAAGGCAGGATATTACGACGGCGATCATAGCAAACACATTGAAAAGCGTACCCGAACGCACATCCGATTTATAAAGGCTATCGTAGATATCGTCCATAAAATCATATTTAAACGGAAAGGCAGGGTTATATTTTTTTGAATACTCTTCAACTGCCCTGATAGCCTTCGGTGCATCTTTGCCTGTCGTTCTAACAAACATCAGCCAGCAATCCTGTGGCCGGTAACAAAATACGGCTGGCTCGATCTTTTGCTTAAGTGACGCAAAATGGAAATCCTTTACAACCCCGATGATCGTCCCGTTCCAGTCATGCAGTTTAAAACGCTTACCGATCGGATTTTTTATCCCTGCCTCTTTTACCGCAGTTTCATTTAAAATAAAATGGGCTGAATCTGCTTTTTCACCTGTAAAACCCGACCCTTCGGCGAATCGCAGCTTAAAGAAATTAAGATAATTCTTATCAACGTTAATCGGGTGGATCAAAAAACTTCTTTTAGTCTCTTTTCCGTCCCAGTCCGTATCGCCTGTACTGCCTCCTAAGTTTACAATGTAATCACCCGCCCTGGTAACATCCGTAACTCCCGGGCGACTCATCAACTCGGAGCGCACTCCATCGTAATTCTTGTGTATATCGCCCATGCCCACCGAGAAAACATAAGATTTATCGTAGCCGAGTTCCTTTTCCCTGATATATTTCAGTTGCTGGTTAATGATCAGCGTACTAATGATCAGTCCAATTGAAAATATAAATTGAGTAACCACCAATGTTTTGCGGAAAACAACATTCCCCACCCCTAACGACAATTTCCCCTTCAGGGCATTTATAGGCTTGAACGACGACAGCAGCATGGCCGGGTAGATGCTCGAGGCAATAAGCGTCCCCACAACCGTAAGTCCGATCACTTTCCAAACATTGCTATCCAGCAGGTCGAATTGCATTTCCTTACCGGAAACATTGTTATAGACCGGCATGAGTAATTTTACTGCAATGAATGAAGCCACAAGCGCTATCGAAAATAGCAATGCTGTCTCTACGATAAATTGCGCAAATAACTGAGTCCGCTCCGCACCTATTATTTTGCGCACGCTTACTTCTTTTGAGCGCAGCATGGCCCGTGCCGTGGATAGATTGACATAATTTATGCAGGCGATAATCAGTATCAGAATACCTACGATAAGGAATATTCTCACTGTTTGCAGTCCTGATGGTGTGCCGTCAGCATTGTAAAGATGTATCTTTTGCAGCGACTGCATGACGTATTGTACCGTTGTTTCCTTTTGGTTAGCGCGGTGTATCGCCGTTAGTTTATCTGCCACAACCCTGGGCGACGTGCCCGGACGCAGTAAGAGAAAAGTCTGGTAAAAATAGTCGCCCCAATCCTGCTCGGCTGTTTTCCAGTAGCCGTTATTGAAATTTTTCTTCACAACCTCGAAGGAGAATAGCATATCAGCTTTAAAGCTGGAGTTTTCAGGAAAATCGGCCAGCACGCCTGCCACGGTATAATTGTCCTTGTTATCGGCAAGCAACACCTTTCCGATAGGGTCGGCATTACCAAAAAAACGTTTTGCGGTACTTTCTGTAATAATGATCGAGTGCAGGTCAGGGAATGGCTTATTAATATCGCCTTTTAGCAGTTTAAAATCAAATATCTTAAACAGCGACGGCTCGGTATAAAAGGCGCCATAGTTACCCCCCGGCAATAATTTGTCCTTATAACGGAACACCGAATAATTATAGTTCTGCCCTATCCGTACACTACTCACCACCTCGGGAACATCTTTTACTGCGTGCATGCCGATAGGTGCTGGTACACCGCCCCATATCTGCTTACTGGAGCCGGTGCCAATTTGGGCATCTATTTGATAGATATTGGCAGCCTTTTTGTTGAACCCGTCGAAACTAAATTCATCATTTACCCAAAGCAAAATGAGCAAACCGAATGTGAGGCCTACTGTAAGACCCGCAATATTGATGATAGCATAAAACTTATTATTAAGAATATTACGCCAGGCAGTTTTGAAATAGTTCTTGAACATCGTTATATTATTTAAAGTATTACATTAAATACATTTTATAACTAACTTTTTAATAATATTTTAACAACTCAACTAAGCCTTTGATCATTCCGACCGTAAACTCTTCACCGGGTTCGCCAACGCTGCTTTAATGGATTGAAAACTTATGGTTACAAACGCGATCAGGATCGCAACAGTGCCTGCTATCGCCAATATCCACCAGTGCAGCTCGGTACGATAAGCAAAGCTTTGCAGCCATTTATCCATAAAGTACCAGGCCAATGGCGAAGCTATAAGTATGGATATTAAAACCAATTTAATAAAATCCATCGACAACATGCTTACTATGCCCGATACGCTTGCCCCCAATACTTTGCGGATACCGATCTCTTTATTGCGCTGTTCGGCAGCATAAGCAGCAAGGCCGAATAAGCCCAGGCAGGCGATTAAAATAGCAAGCGTACTAAATGACATAAGCAAAGTACCTAAACGTTTTTCAGTACGGTATGTAGCGTCAAAATCCTGGTCCATAAAGGAATAGCTGAACTGCTGGTTTGGCGCAAACTGTTTCCATTTATCTTCAATTTTTGACATCAAGCCAAGGAGATCGGCCGTTTTTACCTTTACGCTAATGGCGCCATTATCTGGAGAATAGACCAATACAAGTGGCGAAATCTTATCTTTTAACGACTCGAAATTGAAGTTTTTAACTACTCCAACAATATGAAATTGCTGTTCAATGCCCGAATTACGATAAATGAATTTATTTAGCGGGTCCTTCTGGCCGAACTTTTCGACGAAAGTCTCATTCACAATTACAGCTGATGTATCCGAGGCGAGCCGTTTGGAGAAATTCCGCCCTGAAACCAATTTTAGCCCCATAGTATTCAGATAATCTTCATCCACCGACCAAAATTCAGACAAAATATCTTTTTTAACATCAATCACGCGGTCAGGAAACAGGCCTGTCTTCAGGCGATCATCACCTGTGGGCTGGTATAACGACATCGTGGCGTCCACAACGCCCGGCATTTGCTTAATCTCTCTTTTTAATGATCCGGCCTGTTTGCCTAATACGTTGGTGTTTTTCACCACCAGCACCTGATCGCGGTTGAAGCCGAGGTTTTTATTATGGATATAGTTCAACTGGTTATAAATCACCAGGGTACAAATGATGAGCATAATGGAAATACCGAATTGGAACACTACCAGCGAGCTGCGCAAATAACTGCTTTTAAAACCTGCGGATAATTTCCCCTTCAACACCTCTATCGGCCGGAACCCCGAGAGGTACAATGCAGGGTATGATCCAGCCAGGAGGCCGACCACTATTACAATTACGATGAGCGACGGCGTCAGCCAGGTTAGCGATTGCAGCGTAAAGCCCAGTAGTTTTCCAGACAGTTGGTTGAACAAAGGCAATAATAATATAGCCATGGCTGTCGCGATGAAAGCTGAAACCAGTGTAACCAGGATTGATTCTGTAAGAAACTGAGCTATCAGGTCATTACGCGCTGAACCCAAGACTTTTCGCACCCCTACCTCTTTGGCCCGGTTGGACGAGCGGGCAGTAGAAAGGTTCATAAAGTTGACACAGGCGATTAGCAATATGATCACTGCGATGAATGAAAAAATATAAACATATTGTATACTGCCGCCCTTCGCTAACTCAAGCTCCGCGTCTGATCTGAGGTGAATATCCGACAACGGTGTCAGTTCGGCTTTTAAATAGTTACCTCCCGTTGTCCAAACCTTGGGCGATGCCGGCGAGTTTTTGATCTCCAATTGCGCTATACGCGACTCCATACTCTTGATGTTGGCACCAGGCCTTAGCAAAAGGTAGTTGTGCACGCCACTATAACCCCAACCTGTCCAGCGACTTTCGGGCAGTGTTGAAAACGACAGGAAGAAATCATAATTGAAATGCGATTGCAAAGGAATATCCTTTATTACACCTGTGACGCGGTAAAGACTTGTATCGTTAATGGTCAGCACCTGCCCTACTGCATCCGTTTTGCCGAAATATTTTTGAGCTGCGCTTTCGGTAATTACGGCGGTATGCGGTTGATCTAGCGAATGCTTCGGATCACCAGCAACCATGGGCAACGTAAATACATCAAACAGGCTCGATTCGGTATAAACCACCTTCCGTTCCTGGATGTTGCTGTTGTCTTTCCGGATGCTGAATTTGGCCGCCGATACGGCAATACCATTTTTATCGATCATGCGCGTTACCTTTTCAATCTCCGGGAAATTATCTTTTAAGGCACCCTCAAGCGGGCCTTCAGTTGTAGCGTACTTACCGTGGTGACCATTTAACATACCCTCAGTGGTGACCCTGTAAATCCTGTCGGCCTTGGTATTGTATTTATCGTAGCTCAGCTCGTCCACCACGTAAAATACAATGAGCAAACAAGTAGCCAGGCCAACGGAAAGCCCCAGCACGTTAATAGCCGTAAACCCGATGTTCTTCCTCAGGCTGCGGATGGCGGTTTTGATGTAGTTTCTTATCATCTGGTCAGTTCATTGGTTCACCTGGTCAATACTTTATGGGTTGTTATTCGCTTCGCAAACTATTTACGGGGTTGGCAATCGCTGCTTTTATGGTCTGGAAACTCACCGTAACCAGCGCGATGAGCAACACAAACACCGCTGCGCCCAGGAATATCCAGGCATTGATGCCAATTTTATAAGGGTAATCCTGAAGCCATTTGTGCATGGCCCACCAGGCCGCGGGCGTTGATATCACCGCAGAGATCAAAACCAATACTGCGAAATCGGTTGAAAGCCTCCTGACAATACCCTGAACGCTTGCGCCCAACACCTTGCGGATACCAATTTCTTTCTTGCGGCGTTCGGCTGATAAGGTGGCTAATCCGAACAAACCGATACATGAAATAAATATGGTGAGGCCTGCGCCAAATGTTACGATCTGTTTCCATTTAGCCTCTTTATCATATTGTTCGGCGACTTCGGCGTCCTTGAATTTGTACTGGTAAGGCATAAAAGGAAACTCAGCTTTAAATTCTTTTTGAATACGCCGGAGTGTTTCCGATTTGTTCTTATCACTGATCCTGACAAAAATATTCCCCCAAGGCATGTCGTGCTGCATCGTGTATAATATCGGCGACATTTTTTCGGTTAGCGATAGAAAGTGATAGTTCTTGACAATGCCTATCACGGTGTACTTCTTTTTGTTGTAAAAGAAATCGACAACTTCTCCTATAGGATTCTTCCAGCCGGCCTGTTTCGCAAATTCTTCGTTTACCAGCACACTGTTCGTGCTGTCGGAAACCATAGCCTTTGAAAAATTCCTACCCTTTACAATCGGAACCTGGAACAAAGGCAAATAATCCTCGTCGATATGTTTCATATCAAAGCCCTGCTGCTGAGAACCGTTAATATGCGCCATAGTTCCCCAGCGACCACCCTGATCGGCAGTTACACCCAATATGGCTGGATCCTTTGATAATTCCGTCTTGAACACTGGCAATTTGGTTTTGTCCAGGTTGAATGCCCTGATGGATACTACATCCTTATCGTTATAGCCCAGGTCGAAATTCATCAGGTAACTGAACTGGGAATAAATAGTAATAGTTGAAATAATGAGAAATGTCGCCAGCGTGAATTGCAGTATTACCAGCCCTTTGGACAGGTAGTTTTTCCCTGCATATTGCGTTCGGTTGTACAGCGACTGCACAGGATTAAAACCCGAAAGCACCAAGGCAGGGTAGAAACCCGCAAGCAAGCCAGTGAGCAGAAATATGCCGATATAACCGGCCACCAGTTTAAAACTTATCAAGTATGAGAATGCTAATGCTTTATTGGCCAGCGTATTGAAAGAGGGCAATGCCACTTCGACCAGGACTATCGCCAGCACAAAAGCAATAAAACTTAGTATGAATGACTCGCCCAAAAACTGCATAATAAGCTGTTTGCGCTGGCCTCCTACCACTTTGCGGATCCCTATTTCCTTGGCCCGCTTAAGCGACCGGGCAACGGTGAGATTTACAAAATTGATACAGGCTATTGCCAGTATGAATAGGGCGATGCCTGTCAGAATATAAGAATAGGTTGGGTTGCTGGCATCAACTAAACCGTTGTCTGCCGGGTAATCGGTATCGGTATGCATCGCAAGCATGGGCTGCAGCTTGTAAGTCATCTTATCCTTTAAACCATACTTATCTGCAGCTTCTTTGATCTGGCTGGCACCATCAGTCGTAAATATCTTGTTCATCTTGGCATCAAGTTGCTTGATGTCAGCACCAGGCTTCACTGCGAAAAACGTATTCTGGAAGAAGTTCAGCCATTGATTGTCAATGCGGTCTGACTTTTTTGGCAGCAGCATTTTGATCTTGATGGACGAATTTTGCGGCGATTTTCTGGTAACGGCAGTTACCTTGAATGGCTGAAACGCAATATTGTCATCACCCACCTTCAGATCGAGCGTTTTTCCAATAGGGTTCTGCTTGCCGAAATATTTTTCCGCCACTTCTTCCGAAAGCACTACTGAATGTGGGTCATTCAATGCAGTTTGGGGGTTACCCTGCAACATCGGAAAAGTAAAAACCGAAAAGAAATTGCTATCAACAAGCAATGCTTCCTGGTCAAAAACTTCCGTGCCTTTTTTGACTGTATACTGACTGCTTTGGATCCGGACAAAATCTTGCACCTCCGGAAGCTGCCTTTTAAAACTCGGGCCGGGCATGTCACCCGTGCTCGAAAACTTATTTACCTTGCCATCTGCTCCTTTAGAATCTACCACCAGGTGATAGATATTTTGAGCATTAACATTAAACCGGTCGTAACTCACCTCATCCATCGCATATAAGAAGATGAGCATGCAGCAGGCCAGCCCTACACTGAGCCCGACGATGTTGATCACAGAAAATGCTTTGTTCCTCCAAAGGTTTCTAAAAGCGGTTATAAAGTAATTCCTTAACATGATCTTATACTTTTATTGGTTCAATTTTTCATTATTTGTCTCATTCCGACCGTAAGCTTTTCACGGGATTTGCTGTCGCAGCTTTAACTGCCTGGAAGCTAATTGTCGCCAAAGCGATAGCGATCGCCACTATTCCCGACAGTGCAAATATCCACCAGCTGATGCCGATATGATAAGCAAAGTCCTGCAGCCAATGGTGCAGAATGAGCCAGGCTATAGGTGTAGCGATCACGAGCGCAATGATTACCAGCTTAATAAAATCTTTGGACAGTAAAGTCACAATGTTTGACACCGATGCACCTAAAACTTTACGCACCCCTATCTCTTTGGTGCGCTGCAAGGTTGCAAAAAGCGACAAGCCTAACAGGCCCAGTGATGCGATAAAAATGGCAAATCCGCCAAATATGCCGAAGGCCTCGCCGAACAGTGCATCATTCTTATACTGGTCGTTATAGCGCTGGTCCAAAAAAGCATAATCGAAAATATTGCCGGGGAAAAACTTTTCGTATGTTGTCTTGATTGAGGCGATAGTTTGGGCAGGGTTAGACGTGCTCATTTTCACCGAGATCTGTGCCCCTATACTCAGCTGCGGCCTGAAGAACGTGGGTTCAATGGCATATCGCAGCGATTTTTGGTGCGAATCGGCAACCACGCCAATAATGGTCCATTTGCTCTTGCCATTGAACATGATTTGCCCAACGGCTGCCTGCGGTGATGAAAAGCCTAATAGCTTTGAAGCATTTACATTGATGATCGTGCTGCGCAGGTCCTCGTATTTTTTTGCATAGTCTGAGGGTGTAAAATCTCTGCCGGCAACCAATGTCATTCCATAGGTTTTGATATAATCAGTACTAATACCATTGAAACGCATAGTATAATGGGTATTGGGATCGGTATGATCGGCCTTTATCTCAAAATTTCGCCCGGTCTCGTTACCGGGTACCCAGAAGGATGTGGCTGCGTTTTTAACTGTTGATAATTGTTTCACTTCGGCAAGAAAAGCCTTTGCCCTTGTGTCAGCCGTGTCAGGCGTCAAAACCTGGGGACCGTTGACCACCACTACCTGGTCGATATTGACTCCCAGCTTCTGGCTGCTCATGAATTTGATCTGACGGTACACGATGAACGCGCCGGTGATCAGCACGATTGTTATCGCGAATTGACCAATAACGAGCCCCTTACGAAGTAGTATCCCTTTTTTCGAGCTGCCGTATTTGCCTTTCAATACCAGGATCGGTTTAAACGATGACAACACAAATGCCGGGTAGAAGCCTGATATAAAGATGCCAACCAATACAATCACAACCAGTCCTATTGTAATCGCATATCCGCCTAAACCTTTCTGTAATAAAGACGCAAGCGATAATTGCTGATTAACGAGTGTATTAAATACTTGCTGGAATACGACGGCAAGAGCAACCGCTATAGCTAATGCCATGACATTTATGATAAGCGATTCTGTCAAAAATTGCCTGATCAGTTGTCCTTTGCTGGCACCGGTCACTTTGCGTACCCCTACTTCAAGCGCCCTCTCGGATGCGCGTGCTGTTGCCAGGTTGATATAATTGACCCATGCAATGCCGATAATAAATAAAGCGATAATGAGCAACCCCCAAACGACCGTCGAGCTCGCGGTCTGTATATTTTCATACTCGGTGTCCGAGTATAAATGCACCTTCAACAGTGGTTGCAGGTAAAACTTCTCTACACTACCCGATACTTTATTACCCTGGAAATGACGCTCACTAAATGCGGCCATTTTAGCATCAAAAGCCTTGTAATCAGCACCCGGTTTTAGCTGGATATAGTGCCAGAAATCGGAGTCATGGAAATCATAGTCAGCCGCTTTGTATCCATAGCTATGGATGAGCGTTTGATAAGACACCAATACATCGAACTGGAAAATGGAATTCTTAGGCACGTCCCTAAGGATAGCGGTGATCTTGGTTGGGAACGTGTCGGTTCCCATTTTAACCATCTGGCCTACATAAGGCTCGAAATCATTACCTTTAACATCAAATACCTTGCGGGCTAGCGTCTCCGAAATTACCGCCGTGTTTACTTCTGAAAGAGCTGTTTTGCTGTCGCCGGTAACAACCGGAAAGGTAAACATGCCCAGCAGTGAGTTATCGACGCAATAAGTCTGGTTTTTGGGTATTTTTTTGTCTTTATAAGTGATCGTCGTTTCCCCAAACTGAAGAACACGGGCATTGTTAACCACTTCCGGGTAGTCATCCTTCATGGCTTTCCCCACACCCGAATAGGTGATAGTGCCATGTTGTATCAGCTTACCGTTTTGGTAGCGGTCGTTTACTACGCGATAAAGATCGGCCGCGTTTTTATTGAAATGATCATAACTCAGCTGAAAATTTACATACTGTAAGATCAGCAGGCAGGCCCCCATACCAAGCGACAATCCCAATATGTTGATCAACGAAAAAACCTTGTTTTTCCAAAGGTTCCGCCAAGCGGTTTTGATGTAGTTCTTTATCATAATGATAAATCTTGAGACAAAAAACTCTCAAACTAACCCCTTCTTTTGCAAGAAGGAGTTAGGGAGACACATTAATCAACTGTATTATCAAACTAAAAACAGTACCTGGTCGACCTGGTTATCAGATCATTATATTTTCCACAACGGTTTGGCCGTCGAGCAGGCGTATAATGCGGTGGCTATAACGGGCGTCATGCTCGGAGTGCGTTACCATCACGATGGTTGTACCCTGTTCGTTCAGGTCGGTGAGCAGTTCCATTACGTCATTACCGTTGCTGCTGTCCAGGTTACCAGTGGGCTCATCCGCCAAAATCAGTTTAGGCTTGTTTACAACCGCGCGGGCTATGGCCACACGCTGCTGCTGACCACCGGATAACTGCTGCGGATAGTGGTTGCGGCGATGCATGATCTGCATCTTGTCAAGCACTTCCTCCACCCTTTTTACACGCTCAGAGCTTGGTACGCCGGTGTAGATCAAAGGCAATTCCACGTTCTCGAACACGGTAAGCTCGTCGATCAGGTTAAAGCTTTGGAACACGAAGCCGATATTGTGCTTACGCAGATCGGCGCGTTTACGCTCATTAAAATGAGCCACCTCGACACCGTTGAAGACGTAACTGCCGCCATCCGGGTCGTCCAGCATGCCTAAAATATTAAGCAATGTTGATTTTCCGCAACCCGATGGGCCCATGATCGCCACGAACTCGCCTTTTTTCACTTCCATTGACAGCTTGTTCAGTGCGATGGTTTCTACCTCTTCGGTGCGGTAGTACTTCTCTAAATCAGTAATCTTTATCATTTGTGCCTCCTAAACCCTTTACAGGGATTTGATTTTATATGTTAGTTAAATAATTAGTTATTCATTTTTATTCCTCATTTAAGGCCCCTCTCTACCGGAGAGGGGTTTGGGGTGAGGCCTATTTTGTTAGTACCAGCTCTTGTATATCACCATAGTTCTCATAACTAGAGGTGATCACTTTGTCCCCGACCTTCAATCCCTTGATCACTTCATAGTAATCCGGGTTCTGGCGGTTTAGTTGTATATCAACCCTGAATGCCGTTTTGCCGTCATCACTCACCTTAAATATCCAATTACCGCCGGTTTGCTGGTAGAAACCACCCTTAGGCAGCAATATTGCGGGTTGCTCATCACTGAATACCAGCCTGATCTGCAAGGTCTGGCCTTTCCTTAATCCCGGCGGAACTTCGCCCAGGAACATCATGTCGACTTTGAACTGACCGTTGGTTACCTGTACGTAAACCTTTTTCACCACCATTTTATAGTTCTTATTATCGGTCGGATAATAAGCCGTCATACCGGGTATCACACGCGAAATATAGTGGTCGTCGATCAGCGCCTGCACTTTAAGGCCATTGAACCCGTCTATCTGCGCCAGGTGGTCTCCCCTGTTTTTGTTCTGCCCCACTTCAGCATCCAGTGATGTCAGCTGGCCGTCAATGGTCGCCCTTACGGTCAGATCGGCAACTTGCTGGCGCATCAGGTCGAGCGAATGCTTCATTTGCACGTATTGCTCCTGCGCCTGCTGGTTCTGCACTTTTGTAAGCACTGTATCCTGCCTTAATATCTCTCTCGTGAGGTTTCTTTTGCGCAACTGGTAATTGTAAGTATTTTCAGCTACCTGGTATTCCTGCAGGCCGATAGCCTTTTGTGCATATAATTTTTTATCCAGGTTGTAAACGCGCTCGGCATCTTTAAAGCTATTTTCTACATCGGCCATAGCCTGAAGCTTACCAACGGTGTTTTGGGCTGCGTTATTCTTGGATATCTGCATCTGTGTTTGCAGGTTGTACAATGCGGTTTCGTTGTTTGCAAGGTTCAGCTCCACATCCGTATTTGACAGTTTTACAATCGGATCGCCTTTATGCAATTTGGCGCCGTCCTCAACAAATTTCTGCTGAACTATACCACCCTGCACTGCGTCCACATAGAGGGTGATCTGGGGCATTACTATGCCGTTTACCGGAATAAATTCCGAGAACGGCCCTTTAGTGATATCACTTATTGTGATACGATCGACAGGCACATTGTACTTGCTTTTGCCTGTTAGTCCGGTAACAGCAACAAACACGATCAATGAGACAAGGGCTGTGATACCCGCTATCATCAGGAGGCGTTTGGTATTCCATCTACTTTTTTCAATTTTTCTATCCACGGTATAAATTATATTTTGGTATTGTTTACAAAAAGATATGCCACAAATTAAATTACTGTTTTTCAGTGGCTTACTGTCAAATTAAAAGTTCAGGGCGTACGCTTCTGTTACAGCAAGTGTACGATTATGATACAATGATTTCTATTACATGATGTTAATTTTAGGCCATACGTTGCACTTCGGAGTACTTAGTTTCGTAATTTATAGCAATTTACCGCCAATGCGGGTAAAATATCATGCTTTAGCATAAAAATTGATGCTGTAGGGCAGTTCACAGCTAAATTGATAACATTTGTATAATAAATATAAATTATGCTAATATTGGTTGATTTACTATGTACTGCGAACCATTAACGACGAACAAAAAATATGATACTAAAAAAGGCAACTGTACTGGTTGTTGATGATGATACCGACGTGCTTACCGCGGTAAAGCTTTTGCTGAAAACCGAAGCGCAGGAAGTGATCACCGAAAAAAATCCCGAGAACCTGAACTGGCTGTTGCAACGTAACCAGGTCGACCTGGTATTGCTGGACATGAACTTCAACAGCGCTATCAATACCGGCAACGAAGGTTTATACTGGCTGCGAAAGATCAAAGAATGGAAGCCGAATGTATGCGTGATCATGATCACCGCTTATGGCGATATCGACCTGGCGGTGCGTTCGCTAAAAGAAGGAGCTAACGATTTCGTGGTAAAGCCTTGGCACAACGAGAAATTGATAGCCACCATTAAGGAATTACTGGATAAACAGGAAGGTGTAAAGCCCGCAAAAGCCTCAGTTAAAACATCGGGTAACACCAGCATTTTGGGCGATTCGGAGCCTATGCAGGATATCTTTCATAAAGTGAATAAGATAGCTCCTACTGATGCCAATATTTTGATACTTGGAGAAAACGGTACCGGCAAGGACCTGATGGCAAAAGCCATTCATGAACGGTCACTACGCGCTGATAAGCCGTTTATTAAGGTTGATGTGGGTGCCCTGACAGATACCTTGTTCGAGAGCGAACTATTCGGCCATAAAAAGGGCGCCTATACCGATGCCCGCGAAGACCGGCCAGGACGTTTTGAAGATGCGCATGGCGGAACCCTATTTTTGGATGAGATCGGCAATATATCGTTACAACAGCAGGCCAAGCTGCTTACCGTGCTGCAAAACCGGCAGGTTACCCGGCTGGGCACCAACAAGGCTATCGACGTCGACATCAGGCTGATATGCGCTACTAACGTGCCGCTGACGGAACTGGCCAATGAGAACCGCTTCCGTAAGGATTTGATCTATCGTATCAATACCGTCGAGATCAATATGCCACCTTTGCGTAAGCGAAATGACGATATTATCATCCTGGCAAAACATTTTGCTAAATTATATACCGGCAAGTACCTGAAACCGGCGATGGATTTTGACGCTACCGCGGTTCAAAAGCTAAAGGCTTATAACTACCCCGGCAATGTACGCGAATTACAGTACACCATTGAGCGCGCGGTGATCATGGCCGACAGTAATGTACTGAAAGCTGACGACCTGATATTCTCGATACTCGAAAGCCCTACCGAAAGTATTATTGATGATGATAATGTACCATTAAGCACCCTCGAAAAAAATGCCATCCTGAGAGTGATCGAAAAAAATAACGGCAACATAACCCGTGCAGCCAAAGAACTGGGCCTTACCCGTACGGCGCTATACCGCAGACTGAGCAAATATGATATTTAAACGATATGAATGGCGGCTTTTGCTGCGTGTATTAATACTGTTTATTACGTTAACCGTGACTTCGGTTCTGGCGGTTACAGGGCCTGCTTATTATATCTATTTAGTGATCACCTGCCCGCTGCTGGTGTATGAGCTGATCGAAATGATACGCTTCCAGAAAAAGGCGCAGGACGAGGTGAGCCAGTTTGTCGAGTCTATCCATTACAGGGATTTTTCAAGGCATTTCGATGTGCGCAGGGCGCCCACTGAGTTGAAGCCCTTGCGAAAGGGTTTTAATGAGATCAACAGCACATTTAAACTGATCAGCCGGGAGCGGGAAACGCAATATCATTACCTGCAAAAGATATTGGAACTGGTAGATACCGGCATCCTGTCTTACGATAATGAAACGGGCGAAACAGGCTGGATGAACGAAGCCTTCAAAAAGATCATCGGTATCCCTTATCTCAAAACTATACACTCCCTTGAAAAACGTGAAGAAACTTTATATACCGACATTGTAAAGCTAAAGCCCGGTGAAAGCAAGGTTATAACCATCACTCGTAACCAGCAATTGGTTAAGATACTGATATCAGCCAGCGTGCTGCGCAGCGATGACCGGGTATCAAAACTGGTTGCCTTCCAAAATGTGAGCGAAGCATTGGATGAAACTGAATCTAAAGCCTGGCAAAAGCTCCTGAGTGTAATGACGCACGAGATCATGAACTCGGTGGCACCTATTTCTTCCTTAGCCGATACGCTGAAGAACCGCTTACAAAGTCCTGACCTTGCCGGCGGCGCGATGAACGGCCAACTGGAGGACCTGGAATTGGGCATCGATACGATCAAGCGCCGCAGCGAGGGTTTGCTCAAATTCACGGAAAGCTACCGTAACCTGAACAAGATCACCAAGCTCGACCTGAAAAAGATACTGGTGCGCGACCTGTTCGAAAACCTCAACAGTTTGATGTCCCCTACCCTGGAGAAGAAGCACATTGAGTTGGAAATCGTGCTGCGCGACCCCGCGCTGGCCATCGAAGCCGACCTGAACCTGATCGAACAGGTACTGATCAACCTGGTAGTAAATGCCATCGAGGCCGTAAAAGACAAGGACGATCCGCGGATATCCCTTTCTGCTGAAATACAGGCTAATAACCGTACGATAGTACGCGTGGGCGATAACGGCATGGGTATGCCGCCTGAACTGATGGAAAAGATATTTATCCCTTTCTTCAGCACGCGTAAAACAGGAAGCGGTATAGGCCTTAGCCTCTGCAAGCAGATCATGCTGCTGCATAAGGGCAACATCCAGGTGCAGAGCACCGAAGGTCATGGTTCTGCGTTTTTGCTGCAGTTTGCGGGATGATTAGGTTATCGGCGATTCAAAAACCTGCCAGCCGCGAAATAATATCATGAAACAGGAACACCAGGGCCGCCAGGATAAACAGGTGTATCATAATAAGCGTCCAAACGCCTTTATTCGCGCCGAATAACTGTTCGAATAAGATATGGTGCTGTTTTTTCTCCATTTATTGTTATGACACCCGGTATGGCAATAATGTTTAAAAGTAAGCAAAATCGTCCCTTTTTTTTCCTTTAAATCCTATTATCATACACTTTGTGTTCACGTTCAGGCGCGTTTCGGCCACAAAAAGCCACATAAAGTCCTTTTATTGAGCATATTATACCTTACACTAAGGGCTGAATCCTGACGAACTTTGCCCTTTTGGTGAACATCAAAAACCTAACCTGCTGTAATTCAGGTGGGACTTGTCTAAAAGGAGATGCAGGAAAAAAACCAGATCCTGACGAAAAAGTATTTGAATTTCGAATTTTCGCTACGTTTTTCTACCTTTTGGCATCCGTATGCATCAAAAATAGGCTTAGTGTACATCAATTCTTTATAAACTTTTGCAGCTGCCTGCTTTCTCCAATACAATAGCCGGCATCATATCTGTTTATTTTACCCCAATCTACCGGAGATTCGTAGCCAAAAACGCTCGCGGAAACGAATAGATTGTATTAAATATGTGTTAACATTAACTTAACAATCTGTTCATTTTATGGAAACATTGGATGGTGTACCTTTAACAATAACTAACAACGTCGATCATGGAAACAAAAACACTGACCAAACCCGCTGATAGCGACAGGGTCCAGATCAAAGCCATCAACGAAGATACTTATTGGACGAAGGAATACGATTTACCATCGGAGTACCTGAAAAACGACGCTCATGATACCGCGATTTACGATATGATCATCGAAGCTCATATCAAGACCCAGAAATCGGGAAACTAATAAATTTCGGACCCCAACATCTGCAAGGACACGGTATTGTGCGCCTGGGTTTAGCCTAAAGTAAGATTTTTTTATTGGCTATACTATTCGAAATTGTGCTATCCATTACTTCCGGACTTCCCGACTTGCGCGGACTTTCGGACTAAATCTACATCACCACCTTCACCCTGATCTGCCCGTCCAATAAGGTACGGATGATCAGCTTGTCCTGCGTAGGGTAAATCGCCTGGATATCCAGGTCCTGTATGGTTACATCCGAATGGATTCCGTTGCCCATGTCGCGGCTCAGTTGCTTTTGCAGTTCGGTTTTATTATCAGCTATCAGTTTGCTAAAGTTATAAATGGCTCGCTGGCGTATCATGTCTGTAATTTTACCATTAAACATCCATTTGGCCGCCTTTAGCATCCAGGTTTTGGTTTGCAGGTCGAACGACAGGTCGGGAAAAGAAAGCTCATGTTTAGCTGCATCGTAGGTCGGTGTACCGACCAGGTAGATAGTTCCGGTAGTCGAGCCGCCAAAATCAACCTGCATCACGATCTGCTTACCCAGGCCCGATATTTTAGTATCATTCACGACAAACTGTTTGCCGGCCACTTCGGCGCTCATCCCTTTCACCTGCTGGTTCACCATCTTGGTCAAATGATCGTAGCTTTCTACCATATCTAGATATACATTAAAACCCTTTGAGGGTTTATAAACCGACAGGTTTGGCATCGGTTTTACCGGCTGCGGATTGCTAACTGTTGTAAATACCGGCCTTGCTGACAGCCCTACCGAAAAGCTAAGCAGCGAACCGTTCAAACTAAAATTGCTCAGCCGCACCGACTCGGGGTTGATAGACACGTAGCCATAATCGCCTGCCTTGCTTTCGGTGGCCAGGTTTTGCCAAATCCGCTGCACCATTGGCTTTACGTTATAGGCCGCAATACGGGCATCCACCTGCTTTCCCAGGTCGTTTAACGGATCCTTGATATATTGTATCAAACGGTCGGTTACATCAATGGCGCCCATCACCACGTTGCAGCGGTCGATAGGCTTTGGGGCCGGGTATAAAATCGTCTTCGACTTCAGGTGATAATCGGGTGTGACATTGATGGTCGATTGATAAGATATCTGCATCCTGCGCGGCGGCTCGTCACCCCAGCCACATTGGGCGGAAACAACAGGCACAATAGGCGTTGGTCCCGAGCCCGGGAACGTCGCGCATTTGGCGCAATAGGAAACCGTGAAACCATAACTGCCCACAAAACTCAGGTTAACCACGTTATTACTGCCGGTGATGGTAAATGGGGTACGCGTGAACACATATTGATACCGCAGGCCCTCGCAGGGCTGCTGGTTATCCGTATATTTTGTGGGTACTGAATTCTCAGCCTGTACGAAATAGCTTTTCAGGTCGACCGTCACCGGCACATCTATGTTTGAAACCGGCTGCACGATCTTGGGGATATCAACGGCAGTCGCCACCGGCGCCAGCGGCTTCACAGTTGCGCAGGAATAAAGCAATATGGGTAGCAGGGCAACTAAAAACGGTATGGGTTTAAGTTTCATGTCAGGGCAAAAACGCCATAAAAATAGTAAAGTTTTCAGTTAAGACTTGCGAAGTTTAACTCGTAGTGATTTGTTTTTTATTAGCCTCGTTGAGGGCTGCGCCGTTTAAAAACTTCGCGAGTCTGGTCACCGTCATTCCATCGCCATAATTTTCCAAGGTTTTCGTACCCGAATCCTGTTTTATTAATATTGGACCCTATGTCAGAATTAAATAATATTGCTCCCCCTTCAGGGGGCGGGGGGCTTTTCGCCATTTCCGGCAGCCTTCGGGCTGGCTCCTCCAATCATACCATTTTACAGCATTTGGGCCAAATGATGCCGCCCGGCATCGGCTATGCCATATATGACGGACTCGGTACTATTCCCGCTTTTGATCCCGGCCTGGATAATGATGACCCGCCTTCATCAGTTTCAGACCTGCGTAAACGAATATCCGAAGCTGATGCTATTATCATCTGCACGCCCGAATATGCTTACGGTGTCCCCGGCGCTTTAAAGAACGCATTGGATTGGACGGTATCGAGCGGATCATTTTCGGGCAAGCCTGTCGCACTGATTACGGCCTCAACCGGTGGTGAAAATGCACATGAAGCGATGATCAAGATATTGGGTGCGCTTGATGCTAAACTGGCGCCGGAAACAACTCTCTTGATTCCTTTTGTCCGCACAAAAATTGAGGGTGGAAGTGTTACTGACACGGTAACAGTTGAGAAACTTAAGGATGTATTCCAACAATTATTAAATGCTATAGGATAATTCTCTGTGCACTCTGTGAAAAACCTTCGTGCCCTCTGTGGTAAAAATGTTTTAACCACAGAGAGCACAGTAAAAGGCACAAAGTTCACAGAGAATTTTACGTTCCTAACTTTCGTAACCTCTCTAACCATTACAACCTGTCCCCACTACATCCTGCCAATTTGACAACATCCCCCCTTTTGGAACAGGCATTGATATGGAGGGTATGTAAGTTTAACCATCGCAAAACAATTATACATTATGCAAGAAAAAGGAACGATCTCGATACATACCGAGAACATTTTCCCGATCATTAAGAAGTTTTTATACTCCGATCACGAGATATTTTTACGTGAGCTGGTATCCAATGCCGTAGATGCCACGCAAAAGTTGAAACGCCTCAGTTCATTGGGTGAAGTAAAAGGCGATGTCGGCGACCTGCGCGTGGAAGTGGCCTTTGACGAAAAGAAGAAGACCATTACTATTTCTGATAACGGTATCGGTATGACCGCCGACGAGATCAAGAAATACATCAACCAGATCGCTTTTTCCGGCGCCGAAGAGTTTATGGAGAAATTCAAGGATTCGAAAGACGCTAATGAGATCATTGGCCGCTTTGGTTTGGGCTTTTATTCAGCGTTCATGGTAGCCGACCGGGTTGATATTGAAAGCCTATCGTACCAGGAAGGCGCGGAAGCTGCCCGGTGGACCTGTGACGGCAGCACCGAATTTGAACTGAGCGAAGGCAGCCTGACCGAACGCGGAACCGAGATAACCCTCCACATTAATAAGGATAGCGAAGAGTTCCTGGGCAAACACAGGTTGCAGGAAATTTTAGATAAGTATTGCCGCTTTCTGCCGGTTCCGATCATTTTCGGTACAAGGACGGAGGACGAGCCTGATGGCGAAGATGAAGAAGGCAAGCCGAAATATAAATCGGTTGAAGTGCCGAATATCATTAACGATACCAATCCGATCTGGACCAAATCGCCAAATGATTTGAAGGATGAGGACTACCTGGATTTTTACAAACAACTCTATCCCTTCTCGGAGGAGCCATTATTCTGGATACACCTGAATGTTGATTATCCCTTCAACCTGACGGGCGTACTATATTTTCCAAAAGTTAAGAACGACTTTGATTTCCAGCGCAACAAGATCAAATTGTACTCGCGCCAGGTATTTATTACAGACGAGGTTAAGGACATCGTGCCTGAATTCCTGATGCTGCTGCATGGAGTGATCGACTCACCGGATATCCCGCTGAACGTATCGCGGAGCTTCCTGCAGGCCGACAGCAACGTGAAGAAGATCAATACTTATATCACCAAAAAGGTAGCTGATAAATTGGCAGAGTTATTTAAAGCCGACCGCGCTGCCTTCGAGGAAAAATGGCCGGATATTGGTCTGTTCGTTAAATACGGCATGGTAAGCGAAGACAAGTTTTACGATAAGGCAAAAGACTACGCCCTGCTGACCAATACCGAAAAGAAAAACTTTACCCTGGAAGAATACAAGGAAAAGGTTGCGCCGGCCCAAACGGATAAAGACGGAAGGTTAGTTTATATCTATACCAACGATCCCGAAAAACAGGACGCATTCATCCAGTCGGCCAATAAAAAAGGTTATGACGTATTATTGATGAATTCGCCTATCGATAACCATTTTGTCAGCAGCCTGGAGCAAAAACTGGATAAAACGTCCCTCAAACGCGTAGATTCAGATGTTGCCGATAAACTTATCAAAAAGGACGACGCTCCCGCTCATATTTTGACGGAAGAACAGTCGGCCAGGGTGAAAACGATTTTTGAAAAGGCTATCAACAAACCAGCCTATAAAATTGAACTGGAAAGCCTCAACCCTGATGAACTGCCGGTTACGGTCACGTTGGATGAGTTTATGCGCCGCATGAAGGAAATGGCGGCGATGGGCGGCGGTATGGGTTTCTATGGCAATATGCCGGATAATTATAAGGTGGTGATCAATGCTAACCACAAGCTGGTGAGCAAAATATTAGAGCAGGAAGGGGAAGACATACAGTCGGCTTTAGCGAAACAAGCCTTCGACCTCGCGTTATTGTCGCAAGGTTTATTAACCGGCGCCGAATTGACTGAATTCGTCAATCGCAGCGTAAGCCTGATTTGATGCCAATATCACCTATTTGCAAAATATTGCAACTAATAGCATTAAAGCCTGTTTCACAAGAACAGGCTTTTTTCGTATATAATATTGGGTAATTTTATGGAATATTCCGTCGTTATACATCATAGCTATATTATGAAAATTTGGAAATATGTAGTGATCCTGCTGCTAATAGTTAGTGCCGGATCAGGTGTGAGCATTGCACAAACGAAGACCAGTAAAAAAGCCGCTAAGCTGGCTGCTGTGAAAAACAGCGTTGAAACCCGGCATTATACCTTCAACGCTGATTATGTTCTGCCTCTTCGGGGCGGCGCCAGGCAGCTGACCAGCGAATATGACCTGCGCGTAACACCTGACAGTGTCATATCATTCCTGCCCTATTTTGGACAAGCCTACTTAGACGTACCTTACAATCCTACTGACGGCGGTATTAAATTCACATCAACAAAATTTGATTACAAAGTTGATGAAAGGAAAAAAGGCGGTTGGGAGATCACTATCAATCCAAAGGATGCCAAGGGTATTCAGCGTTTAGTACTGGATATTTCTGTAGATGGTTACGCCTCTCTGTCTGTTACAAGTACTAACAAAGATTTTATTTCTTATAATGGCGCTTTGAAATAATAACCTAAACGATCTTTTATTAATTTTTAGTTATTACTGGTATAAAATTTGTGTGATCTATTGGTCTGTTCAATTAAAACGACCATGAAAAACTTACACAAATTTTGGGGGCTGGCTTTGCTTATTTGCGGAGTAGCGACAGCAAGTGCACAAAGTTCGTTAAAGGATGAAGCAGCGCAAAAAGCTGCCGAAGTTAAGCACCTGGTGAATGGCAGCAGGTACAACTTTGTGGCCGAAAAGGCTTTAATAAAAAAAGGCGTAAGCAGCCCGGTAAGCTATGGCACCGGTTTGGATATTTCAAAAGACACCCTGATCATTTACCTGCCAGGAACCGGAAAAATGCGCGATAGCTCTATAAATGCAATAGGTCCTGGTATCACTTGCGTACATTTTAGCTACAATATGATACCTGGGGCCAAGGGTAGTTATGATATTTCAATCGTTCCGGAAGAGAACTATTCCAAAGAGGTAAAGAATATTAAAAAGATCACTATTCATATCTCAAAACAGGGCTATGCCGACCTAACGTTGACAACAGCCGATCGTGGCCAGTTGGCGTACCATGGCTACATCAAACAGCCCGGAGCCATATTCTCCGATGCTAAAAGTGTAGTATCTAACTACTAAGCCGGGAATAACAAGCTAAAACATACCCGGCTTAAAAACGTTATACAAAATACTACCAAATTAATTGAAAACATGTTACGCATCGAGATACCTTCAAGCGGACCTGCCTATCTCAATTTTTCAAAACTGGAGCGATTAAACATACCTGCTCCGCCAAATGGCTTTGACCCGGAAATAAATGACGATATCATTATGTCATTTGAGGACGAACAGCAGGCAATAGATTATTCTGCCGAGATGGATAAATATGCTGAATCGCTAAATGATTCTTCCCCGGAATATGCGGCCGCAGGCGAAATCATTAAAGCTATAAGCGAGGACGAATTTGTGCAGACTTATATACAACGCTAAGATCAAGCTTCGACGATCACGCCTGCAAAGGTCAATCCGCCACCAAAGCCAAGCATCAATATTTTGTTTCCCGGTTTTATCCTTCCGTCTTTCCTTGCGATATCCCAGGCTAAGGGTATAGATGCAGAGGAAGTATTGCCAAAATATTCGATACTGCAAAGCATTTTCTCCATCGGGTAATTCAGTTCCCCGGCCACAGCTTCTAATATTCTAAGATTAGCGCTATGCAGGATCACCCAGTCCAGGTCTTCCAGTGTAATATTATTTTTCGCGAGCAATTCGCCGACTTTACCGCTGATAGTTTGTATTGCCCATTTAAATACCACCTTCCCATTCTGGTGGATCTTACCATTGGGCACAATTTCTTCGCCGTTTACTACCGAGGCATGTTGCGACAAATAAAGGTCCTTACCATGGCTGCCGTCGGTACCGGTTATCGCGTTAAATATTTTTGGTTGGTCAGAGGGTTCCACTAATGCTACGCCGCCGCCGTCACCAAATAATATGCAGGAGGTACGATCGGTAAAGTCGGTAAATTTCGATAAGGCCTCTGCTCCGAATACCAATATTTTTTTATGAGTACCGGCAGCGATCAAACCCTTCGCCAGGACAAGTCCATAAACAAATCCCGCACATGCTGCCATAATATCTATGCAACCGGCATTTGGAATATTAAAGGCGTTTTGCACCTGGCTGGCCATGCTGGGCATCACCTGGTCGGCAGTTGTGGTACCTACAAATATAAAATCTACATCGTCCAGCGTAATACCCGGATTTTCAGCTATAAGATTTTTTGCAGCCTTTATACACAGGTCGCTGGTGTATTCATCCGGTTCAACAAATCTTCGCTCTTTGATCCCGGTACGGGATATGATCCATTCATTGTTCGTTTCAATCTTATCGGCAAACCAATCATTAGGAATTTTTTTGGAAGGGGTATAAACACCTATAGCAGTTATTTTAGAGTTCATCGGGGTGCGTTTTATAAGTCAAATATAACAAGTGTTTGAAATGATTTGAGGAAAAGTAAATTTAAAGTAGGCGGATGGCTATCAATCCTGTCCAGCCCGTTTGATGCGAGGCACCAAGACCACGGCCGTTATCGCCGTCGAAATATTCGTGGAACAGGAGATAATCTTTAAAATTCGAGTCGGTTTGCAGTTTTTCGTAGTCACCGAATACAGCACGTCTGCCATTCTCATCTTTCAGGAATATTTTCAGCAGCCTGTTATATAATTCGTCAGCTATTTCCTTCAGGTTCATAAAATTCCCTGAATTTGTCGGGCATTCCACTTTGTAGCTATCGCCATAATATTGATGAAACCGGTGCAAGCTGCCAATAATAAGATAGTTCATCGGCATCCAAACAGGCCCGCGCCAGTTGCTGTTGCCGCCAAAAAGACCGCTGTCGCTTTCAGCAGGTGTATATTTTATGCTGAATTGATGCCCGTCTATGCCAACAGTGTAAGGATTATCCAGATGATGTTTGGATAACGCCCGGATACCGTGCGGACTTAAAAATTCGTTCTCATCCAGCATATAACGCAACAGGGATTTCATACGATAGCCACGCAGTAAACTGAGCAAGTGCTTGCCCTCGCTATTTTTTTCATCCCAGCGCGAAACCAGTGAAGCCAGGTCGGGGCGGTTTTTCTCAAACCATTTCATCCTGCTGCTAAAGATCGGGCTTTTCATAATATCAGCATCGTCCAGTATTTCGGTTGCAAAAAGAGGTATCAGGCCCACAACACTTCTTATCTTCATTTTCTGCGTGGTTCCGTCAGGCGATCGCAGCTGATCGTAAAAAAAGCCGTCCTGCTCATCCCACAAGCCTTCATTGTTGTGACCCAAATTATCAATTGCGCCGGCGATGTAAATAAAGTGCTCAAAGAATTTTGAAGCAATATCCGCGTAGGCAGGATCATAGTTGGTCAATTCAGCAGCTATGCGTACCATATTCAGCGACGACATGGCCATCCAACTGGTACCGTCAGCCTGCTCCAGTTCCTCCCCGTTGGGGAGTTGCGCATTACGGTCAAAAACGCCGATATTATCCAGGCCGAGGAAACCGCCTTCAAAAATGTTGTTGCCCTGCGCGTCTTTACGGTTCACCCACCACGTGAAATAAAGCATCAATTTGTGAAAAATACGCTCCAGGAACATGGTGTCGCCTTTGCCTGCATTGGCTTCTTTATCTTGTTTGTATATGGTCCAGGTTACCATGGATAACACCGGCGGATTGGCGTCGCCGAAGTCCCATTCATAGGCCGGCACCTGCCCGTTGGGGTGCATATACCAATCCCGTGTCAGCAGCAGCAACTGGCTTTTGGCGAAATCCATATCTACATTTGCCAGCGCAAGGCAGTGAAACGCCAGGTCCCAGGCGGCGAACCATGGATATTCCCATTTGTCGGGCATGGAAATAATATCCCGGCAGTTGAGATGCTGCCATTTACTGTTGCGCCCGTTTAATCGTTCTGCAGGTGGTTTGGGTTCTGCGGGATCGCCATTGAGCCATTTATGAATGTCATAGTGATAAAACTGCTTGCTCCACAGCATACCTGCAAAAGCCTGGCGTTGTATCATACCATGATCGGTTTCGCTGGAATGCTGTTGAAGGTTATTGTAAAATTCGTTTGCTTCCGCTTGCCGCGATTGGAATATGGCATCAAAGTCGCCAAAATTTTTTTGGGCATCATCGGTTAAACGCAGGCGTAGCGTAACGCTGCCATTTGCCGGGACCGTGATATCGTAATTGACGGCAGCTTTAGTGCCCACTTTTTTAGGATTGACGGTTTGAGCCTGGTGCACGATATGATCGTTTATCCCATCCTTGTAATAGATCTTTCCATCATTATAGCCATATAAACGAATGGTATTGGTCTCGTTTTCGCAGAAAAGCAGCTCAGGGTTTCCATCGGCTTTAAGCCAAAGCTGGCTCAATTCCTTGTGGAAAATATCTACTACGCCGTGTGAATCATCTTCCAGGCGGGGTTTATAATCGTCATTGCCCCAGGCCCAGGTATTTCGGAACCAGACGGTAGGCAGAACGTTCATCGCGGCATCTCCGCCACCCCGGTTGTAAACCGTAATTTTTATCAATATATCTTTCGGTGAATTTTTGGCATACTCAACAAATACATCGAAATACTTATTCTCATTAAATATGCCCGTATCGATCAGTTCAAATTCGCGATCATTTCTCGAGCGGCGGGCATTTTCATCAATCAGCCAGGCATAAGGGTACTCCTGCTGCGGGTATTTGTACAGCATTTTCATGTACGAATGCGTTGGCGTGCTGTCGAGATAATAATACAGTTCTTTCACATCCTCGCCGTGGTTGCCTTGCGGGTTCGACAATCCAAAGTATCTTTCTTTAATGATCGGATCCTTTTTGTTCCACAAGGCTATGGCAAAGCACAGGTATTGCTCGTTATCACATATACCGGCAATCCCCTCCTCGCTCCAGCGATAGGCCTTGCTGCGGGCCATATCGTGCGTGATAAAATTCCATGCGTCCCCGCTTGCACTATAATCCTCGCGAACAGTGCCCCATTGACGGTCGCTTACATACGGTCCCCATTTTTTCCAGGAAATGTCCTTTAAGCGCGTTTTTTCTTCGTTCATTGCCATGCCTTTCTTAAAAACCGCAGCCAATTTCCGTGCATCATATTCTCTATATCCTGCCCGGTATAGCCCCGTTTTTGTAAGATAGCAGGAATTTTTTGCAAATCGGCAATAGTTTCCAGGTCATAAGGGCATTGTTCCCGTCCGAAGGCTCCGTCCAGGTCCGATCCAATCCCTACATGCAGCGCATTCCCCGCGACCTGGCAGATATGATCAACATGATCTATCATTTTTTCCAGGTTGCAACTCATCTCTTTTGGTGTCGATTTAAATCGAATCCAACCCGGCACCATCATCCAGGCATCTAACGCGCCGCCGATCACCGCGCCACGGTTTACCAATTCTTTGATCATCTCATCGCTGAATTGGCGATTGTGGCTCACCAAAGCGCGGCAATTGTTATGGCTGGCCCAGATATGCCCGTTGAAGTTATCCAAAGCCTGCCAGAAGGCGTCGTCGCACAAATGGGTGGCATCCATTATGATGTTCAATCTTTCGATCTCTTTCAACAACTCCAATCCCTTCGGTCCCATCTTCCCGGTCGCGTCGGTCCCGTTCGCATAACGTCCCGGCCCGTAATGCGCCGGGCCAATGGCCCGCAATCCGTATTTATAAGCCCGTTCCAAGTGACCGACTGTCACAATAGAATCCGCCCCTTCAAGGCTTAAAATATACCCGACAGGCTTTTTTCCGGTCAAATCGCTTTTCCATAAGTTGATATGTTTTTCCAGTGAATGCAAATCGGCGATCTGTGCCATTTCCCCATCTTCTTCCATGGCCTTGTACCACGCGGCCTGCCCCTGCGTTTGCGCCCAGGCCTGTTCCGGCGAGTGCCAGCCGGGTAAAGGGTTATCCGGCGCCACATAACGACCGATCTGTGTAGCAACCACTAAACCGAGCTCGCCCTTGCGCAATTCATGTAATGATACTGTAGCGTTGCCCCGATCAGGCTTATCCTTAAGGCATTTTTCACGCGCATTTATTTCAGATACCGGTCTTCGCAGATCGCGGTTCCATTCCAGCGCGTTCATACTCAGGTCAAGGTGGGCGTCGATTGTGAACATTCGTGTTAGTTGATTGAGTTAGATTAGGTTGATTAAGTGAATGGTTATGGTTGAACGATTTAATCAACTCAATCAACCACTTAGCTCAATCAACTCTAAATAGTAATTTTCCTATCCCTCGCGATATTGCGCCATTCCCCGCTGATATTACCGTTTTCAATGGTTATCGCGCGTTCGTATAATGCAATGGTCGGGCAAACATGATAGGGTAATCCGTAAAGCACATCACCAACTTTATAATGGTGCCCCCCGCCTGCTTCGCATACCAAATGCTCTTCACTTTGACTCACCATCTTCAATTCAGGTGCATTCAAAAAGTAAATACGCTTGCCGATATCATTTTCAGCCGAAACTGATTTATGGCCCACATCCAGGCATATCTTCCTTTCCTCCGGCAAAGATATTACCCTTGAAACTACAACGGCCGCCGGTAAAAACCGTTGCTCGGCGCACATCAAACTATATCCCCTGTCCCAGTAAACAAACGTACCGGGGCTGCATTCTACTGTTTCCCTTTTAGCATGGATGGGGAACGTCGGCGAGCCGCCGGTTATGATCACGGGATGACGCAGATCCCTTAGTTTGATATCATGCTCCAGTTTTACTACCTGCTCAAACGCAGCGTTGCATTTTTGTATCCGGGTGTGCAGGTCGGTATCATGAATATGCCCGTCATAAGCATGAAGGCCTGCAAGTTTAATACCCGGCAGCTTATCGCATTCCCAATATAACTTTAAAGCCTCTTCAGGGACAATTCCCGTACGATTTTGCCCGACGTTCAGATCGATATAAATCATTATCTGAAGTGTTTTTTTAACGGCTTCTTCGGAGATGTGTGTTGCGGCAGCCATGTTATCCACCAGGCAGGAATACTGCGTGTCCGGATAAGCTTTGATCAGTTTGATAAACCTTTCCAGCTTAGGTCCAATGGGTTGATAGGCCAGCAAAACATCCGGAGCATTGCACAGCCCCAGCATTTCGGCTTCCGCTATTGTCGCACATTTGAATTTCGTAATACCGGCGTCAAGCATCAGGAGCGCAGCTTCCCTGCACTTATGGGTTTTAACATGGGGCCGTAAACGCGAAACATCGCCGATCATCTCAATTGCCAAATCAATGTTATGTTTTACCCTTTCGGGATAAATCACCAACGCCGGTGTATCCAGTGTTTCAATATCCTTGATAACGTACCAATTCTCAGTCATGAGTTTTGAGTGATGAGTTTTGAGTGGTGAGTTTTATTCGTCCCTCCTGATCTTTTCGATTAAAGCTATTAACATTTTACGTATTACGGCCGTTCAAATCCTCAAAAGATTCGCCAGAGAGATATTCGAGTTCTCTACAGATAATGATGCAATTTTCAACTTCATTGGTTGACCCAAGCGCCATTTGAAGGAAATGCAGGAAATCCTTTTTAGTAAACCGGCCACAGCCTTCGGCTATATTGTTTGATATTGATATGACCGCTCTCTTAATTTGACTTGTTAACACATAACGCTCTTCAGGTGGAAAAGTTACGGTTTTTTGATAGGCTATCTTGATCAAACCTATTGTTTTCTGCCAAACCAGCAATTTTTTAAAATCCTGCATTACAAAAACTCAAAACTCACCACCCAATACGCTAAACTAGTTCGAACAGCGCTTCAATCTCAACAGGTATATTACCCGGCAACGAGCCCATCCCCACGGCGCTGCGAACGCCGATGCCGTTATCTTCTCCCCAAACTTTTGCAAACAACTCGCTGCAGCCATTGATGATAAAAGGATGCTGGGCAAAATCGGCCGTACAATTCACCATGCCCAATACTTTGATGACGCGTTTTACTTTGCTCAGACTTCCAAGGTTAGTTTTGATGGTCGATAAAATAGCTAATCCAACTTGCCTTGCGGCCAGTTTGCCATCTTCCTGGCTCATATCGGCGCCTATGCGACCGATGATCAGGCTGCCATCGTCCTGGACCGTTCCGTGTCCTGAAACATAAAGGTGACTGCCATCTATTAAAAAAGGTTTGTAAACGCCAAGCGGCTTTGGCGCCGGGGGCAGCGTCAGCCCCAGTTCCGCGAAATTTTCATCCGGTGTATTCATTGTATAAAACTATGAAGTTTTGAATATTTATCAGCAAAAAACATTAAAGTCCCTCCCTACAGTGGAGGGATTATTCACAGGGTTGTTTGCTTTTTCAATGTTGTTCATAAGGGCTTCGCCGTTAGGGAGGGGCCAAAGAAAAGGCCGGGGATCTCACTCCCGGCCTTACAACTAAATTAATCTCAATATATGTTTTGTTAAAATCTGCAAGTCAGTCCAATGTTTACAACGTAATCGGCAAAAGCCGCGTCGCCATGGGTATAATTCCCCGTCAAATTAGTTTGCCTGATATCAGGTACGCTTTGTGTGCGGTCGCGAAGGATCGCAATAGGCATATAAGCATAAAGCGCGAAATTCTTAAACCGCCAGGTAGCTCCCGGTTCGGCTGACAAAATATAGCCCGGCCTCCTGAAACCATCGCTATTACCCAAAAGGTCGTGTACCGGCAAGCAATCATCCCTGACACCTAACGAAAAATCCACATGCTTCAGCATTATACTGCCGCCGGCCCTTACCAGGTATTGGTCGGGAACGCTTTCTACATCGCCTGTAGTAGCGACGGAAGTAGCACTTGGTGTGCCCAATGACCTTGGCGTTCCGTTCACGTCGCGCGGGTTAGCCAGGTAATAAAAGTTGCCGTAGAAGCCGAACTTCGCTGAAGTATTATAGAAAGTGTTAATTTCCAGACTTACCCCCGTTCCGCCGTCGCCTAATTGAATCGACTGATCGACCGGACCCAGCAATTTTGTGGTACCATCCTTTTGCAGGAAATAATCCTGCATGTTGTAGCCGCCGGTAGCAAACTTAGGGCCCAGGCCAACCTGTATATTAAAGTTATGCAGTTTTTCGGGGTTAAACAGCCAATAGTATCCGGTGACGCGTACATCGCCCAAACCAAAAGTATGCGTGCTGAAACGCGTACCGGGTGTCTGATTTAATTGCGAACGGCTGTTATCGGCAAAAGGGATATCGACTGCCAGCGACCACCTGGAGTTAAATACCCGGGTAAAGGTAAAGTCCTGGGTAACGACTTTATTGATCACGTTGTTATGCAGTTGGTCGATGCGCTGGTATTGCTCCGCTTTGCCGACAAAGTGCCTGAATGATTTATAGTACCGGCTATTGCTGTTGAACAACCATTCGCCTTCCTTTAGTACGCTGTCAGGATGCTGTTCGTCCATGGTACAAAGGCCGCCCGTGCTGCGTATAGCCACGCAACCCTGCCCGAAAACATTGGAATAGTTAAGTAAAATAAGAAATGAGGAAATGAATAAAAATTTGAGTGTTAATTTCATGATGTTAGTTAATATGTTGTAATGTTTGTTTTTAGCTGCTGTTAATTATTTATTGACGTTGCCCTTCCGGGCAATGTCAACTTTGTTAGCGGTAGGGCAAACCACAGCGCCAGTATGGCGCCGTAGCTGCCTCCGCGTTCAACCCATTCAAATAGTTCCCAATGCGGGTAAAATAATTCGCTGCCCATTTTCCATACCAGGAAAGCAAATAATAGAGGCCTGATAGGTTTGATCAGCACCGTACAGCCCGCCAGTATTTCAAACAGGCCGACAATATGCGCTGTATTGGCCGGGTTGGTGAAGCCCAGCACAGTGTATTGATCTATAATGCCCTTCTTTTCGATGAGGTTAAGCCAGCCATGGCCGATCAATAAAAGGAAAACCACAACCCTCAGGTAAACGATGATCTTTGCCGGTTCAGTAGCGTTCGACGCAGCATCGGGTTGGATGGGGCTAAACCAAGCCCTTATATTCCGTACACCGCCGCATAATATCAATAGACCTAAGGGTGCACCGAAATTCCCGGCGCGTTCAATGAACTCGGCAAATGGCTCACCGGATAATGGCCGGCACAAAGCGGTTATTGCTCCCCATAATACCAGCCATATCAATATTGCCCGCGTAGGGTAGATCAGCAGCGATATCGCCATCAGGATATCGATAGTACCCATTACAGGCATCAACTGGGCACCCAGTGCATGGCTTATGCCAAACACAGCGAAATAGTTCAGCCATATTTGTTTCCCGATAATGCCAAACGCACCATGGCCGATCAGGCACATTGCCGAGGCAAAGCGCAGGGTATAATATATTTGTTTATTGTACTGAAACATATTGCTAATTCCCAATGCCTGCGCCATCGCTTTGGCCCAGTAGTACTGCATAATGCCCTACCGCCGCACCTGTTACCTGCCCAACCTCAATATCCTGGCGTGTATGGATACCGCCAACTAATCTCGACAATGATGCTTGCTGCGCCATATCGGTAAACTTGTTTCCCCTGTCGGGCAATAAGTATGTTAAAACAGTTGCCGCTGCTGCACTAAAGTTGGAGTGCCCAGAGGTGTACGACGGGAAATTCGGTATGCCCGTCAGTGTTTTGACCTTATCATTTATTTGCGTCGGGCGCGGATTGAAATAAAAATATTTAGTATCCCAGCAAACAATAGCAGCATCCATCTGGGCCATGTTCAGCAGCGCGAAATTCCTGGCCCAGCGTACCTCGCTATAATTTTGTTTTACAAACTCATTTGCGGCAATAGCATTCCAATGCCCGGTGGGGGTAGATGTAGCGACGCCATCAGCCCAAAAAGCTACGAGTTCTTCATTTGCACGGGTAGCATGCTGGCTGTAGTTCAATACTTCCTTTTGGTCGGCGGCAAATTCAGGCGAGCCGGTTGAGTGAGGCGGTCCCGGCCTTAAGGCAACAACTGTCAGTGTATCAAATAGGAAAGGTTTCACTTTGGTAAACAAAGGCAGCATTGGCGGCCTTTTAGGATTTTCGAGGCTTACCCAGGCTATTTCGCCGCTGGCGGTGGTTTGGCTTGCCAACTTTGCCCAATATTGCGGATTACCGCCGGCCGTGCCAGCTTTATCGGTGCGTGCACGCGCGGCGAACAGGTCGGCAACTTGCTTGCCAAGCGACTCTCCTGCATCCAATTCCCCCCTGGTATTGGCACCAGCCAGCATACGATACAGTCTTTCGTTAGCGGCTTGTTGTTCAATATAATCGACGTCGGCCGGGAACAGTAGCTTCATTATTTCAACAGCTGCACCTTCCACTACGCCATCCTCGCTCGGATAGGAAGACAATGCTGATTTTGGTATGAGCGCCTGTACCCCTGCATCGTTTACATATGGCGCCGCGCGGTTGTACAATTTCTTAAAATGATATGCCGTAACCAGCGCATCATATTCTGCCGCACTTACATAGGCGAATGCCCTGGCCGCATAGGGCGGGTTCGAAAAAGGAAACTGCGGATAGGCAAACGGGTTGGCCGAGCTTGGCGCGGGGTAAGTTCCGTCGAGGTTCTGATACGGCGGTACATTATGTTTTGCCACCAGGTCGCGCATGATCTCGTTCCAGCGCAGTACCGCACCAGCGCTCCAGTATTTGATCAATGCTTTCTGATCACTCGTCAAATTGCGCTGGTAACCTTTAATTTCGTTCAGGTCGGCCACATAAGCGGGTGAGTTTGTCGCGTCGGGCGCGGCAACGTCAAATACCGTCGGATCAGTTACCAAAACCGTCTTCCAGGTGTCGGCATTCAAATCAATATTCGACGGCGTCAAAGCCTGGTATTGCATATTGGTTTGTACAATATCTTTTTTGCAGGATGTATAAAGCAGCGTTATTACTGATAACATCCCCATTCCAATGAGTTGTAAATTTCTTTTCATCATCTTAATTTTTATAGTAATCACCCTGTGGTTGTTGTTTCTTCGTAAGGCCAAAGATGTAGCTCAAGCCGCCGTGTATCATGTCGCTTTGTCCAACATTTCGGCCTTTAACTACACGGTCATATCCACCCGTAAGCTCCAGCGCATAAAGGGCATGTGGCCTGAACCGCAGGTTCCATCCCACCGTGGTCATATTCATACGGTTGCTCGGGAAAGGCATATCGTTTTTGCGGATATCAAAGCCCCCCAAAGATGTACTGATATCGCCAACCATTTCAGCTATAAAATATTTACTTCGATAGCCTGCACGCAAATTATAATCACTCATCGCGGGCAATTCTACCTGGTTACTATTGATCAGTTCAGTGGTATAATAAGAATTGCGGTCAATAGTAATATTACCCCGGCTCATGTACGCGCCAGAACCTGTAAAGAAAGCCTTGCCATAGGTATAGTCTAACACCAGGCGGCCGGTCAGGTCTTTGCTGTGGCTGCCCAAAGCCAGGGGTAAAAAATCAGCCTCATAATTACTGATCGGAATAGAACCTGTGATACTGGCAAATACAGCAAATTTACTGCTGCCCTCCTGTAATTTTAGTCCCTTCCATTTGATATTAAGCGCCAGGTCCTGCAGGCCTTTTTGGCCCTCAAGCGTTCCGGCGGAAGCATGGGTAGTGATGTAGGGTAAGCTAACGGTCGCAATCAGGTTATTCGTAATACCGTAAGTCACCATCAGGCTGTACATATTGGTATTTACCGAACCAAGGTTACCGTTATTGCGTTTATAGGTGCCCTCCCAATAGTACGACCAATTGGAATTACCGTACATTATTCCGGGACACAGATAGTTTTTCGGGATCATTATCCCATCGTTCTCCATTTGGGCCGAGGCATGTTGTGCCGCGCCCAAAATGCAGGAAAAAAGTATGAGGAATTTATAGAAATGGGTGTATAAAGATTTCATCTGATCTTTAATTAGTTAGAAAAAAATTGAATGGGTTGAATGATGACGGATCTGCCCGATACGTTCAGTACAGGCACACCGATCCGTCGTTAGCGGAAACTATCCTTTTGTCAAAAAACTGTATGCTTGCGGTGTGCGGTTCAAATTGGCACTACGCTGAATACCTGATCCAGCGCGCACAGGATGTAATTAACAACGGGAAAGTTTAACAGGAAAAATCTGGCGGTTTGCCGGGAGATTCTATATAAGGATGCTCAGAATACAAAGATTCGCTTGATATCGTGGGTATAATGACATCAGCGATCTGCCTGTGATCGCAATTTACCACCTGGTAGACATTATCATAACCAAACGAAACTTTCTTGACTGCCGATTCAGTGCCTTTCTTATTCAGCGGAACATCAGCAAGGCCTTTGGCTACGATCAGGTTGTTTTTTACCAGCTGATCTTTGACATGGTTCGGCATACAAATGAGATACATGGTATCCCTCGTCATCTTGATGCCTGTGTAGTTATAGTAGCAATCGTTCAGTTGTATCTGGCCGGTAACGGGTACAAATTCGGGCCAGTCCTGTATCGTCGGCATGTGCACCGGCACTTTCAACTGGATCAGTTTGGCTGAGGTTTGGTCGTCGCTGTACATTTCTTTAACGATCTGTACGTCCGACCTTCCGATAAGATAATCGAATACCAAAATATACCCGCCGATACTAAAAAGGTGGGCGCTGAGCAGCAATATGGCAACGATCTTTTTCAGAAAGAGTTTTTATCAATTGGTTACTAAAGGGTGAAAGTATGAATTGCAAATATAAAATGCAAGGATTTTGTCACAATTCGCCTGAAGTGATCGTCCCGGCTACTCTTCAAACAATACCAGTTGATTAGAATTGCCGTCTTTTTTCTGCCTTACCTGTTCGCCAAAATTTGAAAGCGTGATACCCAATAGCCTGATCCTCTTATCATCCGGCTCTGTTGATAAAAGGAGCTTTTTTGCGGTATCGAGAATTACATTCACATCGCTTACCGGTTCGGCGAAAGAATAATTCCTGGTGATTTGCTTAAAATCGCTGTATTTAATTTTCAACGTTACCGTACGGCCCTTCAATTCGTAATTTTGGAGCCGTTTACAAACTGTTTCCGCAATTTTTTCCAGTTCAATGAACATTTCATCAGCCTCCGTCAGGTCGTAGGCAAAGGTATCCTCTGCGCCTATTGATTTCGTTTCCCGATCGGGCTGTACTTCACGCTCGTCAATGCCCCTGGCTATCTGGTAGTAAAACTTCCCTGTTTTGCCGAAATGTTTGATCATATCATCCTCGTTAAGCATCTTCAGGTCAGCACCGGTATGAATGCCCATGCTTTTCATTTTTGCGGCGGTCACTTTACCAACACCGAAAAACTTCTCGATGGGCAGCTTTTCCATAAAGCTTTCAACAGCCGAGGGACCGATAAACGTCAATCCGTCCGGCTTATTCATATCAGAGGCAATTTTGGCTATGAATTTATTTACAGATACGCCGGCGGATGCTGTAAGCTGCAGCTCATTAAGAATGGATTGCTTGATGAGTTTGGCTATTTCAATTGCTGAACCTATACCTTGTTTATCTTCCGTCACATCGAGATAGGCTTCATCAAGCGACAAAGGCTCTACCAGGTCAGTATAGCGACTGAATATCTCGCGTATTTTTTGGGAAACTTCTTTATATGCGGAAAACCTTGGCTGCACGAATAGTATGCCGGGGCACAATTGGAGTGCTTGTTTAGACGGCATAGCCGACCGTACGCCAAACTTTCGGGCTTCGTAGCTTGCTGTCATTACTACGCCCCTGTTTCCAGGCAAACCGCCAACCGCTATGGCTTTACCGCGGTAGTCAGGATTATCCCGTTGTTCTACCGAGGCATAAAAGGCATCCATATCAACATGGATGATCTTGCGGTGATTAGAGGATTTGTCCATCATCAAGTCAAAAATACAATATCCCCGCAATTCAAGCTTCTGATTTCTGACCTCCGACTTCAGACCTCCTGATCACTCCCAATTAAACTCAACTTCGCTGCCATTCAATTTCCACTTCTGCGGCTGCGGGTTATTCACCCAATCCAAAGGCTCGCCTGTTGGCTGTACTTTAGCCGCTTTGGCAAAACATTCTTTAATAAAAGCTTTCTTTTCATCGTCGAGCGCGGCCGGATCGGGTGATATAAATAAAGGTGTGCCGCTTTCGGCCAGCAGCTGCATCCATTGCTTGTTCCTGGCCCAGGCTATATCATTGGTCAGGCCCACACAATCAGCGTCAGTCGCGTAAAAGGCATTATGCTGTGCTATCCGGAAACCGAGGGTGTTCACGCCCATTTTCCGTGTGCGCTCCCAGTCCTTCCCGCTGGTATCGTCGCCGATACGGTTCAGTTCAAACACCCCGGCAGATAAATGGCTCATGGTATTACATCCGATGATATACATATCGCCTGCGGCCACGCGTATCGCCCGGTACAAGTCGTTCATCACTTCGGCGGTCGTTTTGCTTTTATCGTTGAAGCTCCATCCGGGCGAAGTAATACCATCCTTCATCTGAAAGCCCCATTTGCCCGCGATATCGTAGGTCGTATAGTCATGCTTCACCAGTTCATAACCCCATTGTTTGTACAGGGCCATGTGGTGTTTGACGCGCTCAATATTTTCTGCGATCGTCGGGTCGAGGATCGGTTCCTTCGGATCATCGCGCCCGGGTATTTTGGGTAGCAGTAAACTTGCTTTATCATCGTGTTTGGCGCACAACGGCCGTGTCCATAGCCCCGGGCGCATGCCCAGTTTTTTGATATCGCCGGCCATTACCGCCATGTCCTTAAACTTGTCGTTCGGTTTCGAAAAATCATCCATAAAACCGCCGTCGCCAGGCAATAAAGGCGAATAGGTGGCCCAACCGGCGTCAATAACCGAAAAGGGGCGATTATCTGTGTCGGGCGCCAAGCCCGTCATTAGCCCTGTTATCTTTTTAATAAGGTCAGCCGAATTGTTCCCATAAGCAAAATACCAATCATTAATGCCATAAACCGGTTGTTTGGGCAGCCTGGGATTCGGGCACATCATTTTGCAGAAACGCTGCAAAGTAGTAAACGGCGTTTCGGCAGCGGTGCTTTTTGTCGTAACGATGTCCGCAGCATGTAATTCCCTGGCGCCCAGTAGTACGCCTGTGCCGCCGGAAGTAGTATCCATCATTATCTCCACGCCTGTACCGGTAGTTATCCAGCTGCAAAGTGTGCTGCACCCGGTTTTCACGCCGAAACAGGATGTTTCCTGCCCATCGTTGATCAGCATATACCAGGGACTTACGAAGGAATCATTCAATTGCCAACCGAGGTCGCCATATGAACGCTCCCATTTGTCGCCCAAAATCTTGGTGATGGGCCGCATTTCAAATTCCCATTGCAACTTGACAGCGTTTAACTGGATTGAGGGCGAGGTAATATACACCGACAAGGCATCACCCGATTGTTTAAAACGTACGTGTATGTCTCTGTAAGCATAAACTCCATTGGAAGATGGCGCCGGGTACCATTGATCGCCGAGTTTTACCCAAACTTTTTCGGGCACATTAGTAACGGAAATACCGGCAGCGGCCAGCGATGTCATACGGCTAAAAAGCAATCCCGCTGTTCCGGCAGCGGCAACTTGAATAAAATGGCGTCTTCTCATAGGTTTATGCCTGTGAAATTAACAATTTCATCAATTATTTTGCCTTTAAATTAATTTTAATAAAATTGGAAAAGAAAAATAGCTGTTTTATATATTGCATCCGCAAGCTTATCCGGCGTTGTTTTATACAACGGCGGGTAACCAATTATCCTTTTACCGTTTTATAGCAACCATTATGGCATCCGATCGCAGAAAATTTCTGAAACAATTAGGCAGCACCGTCATCATGACATCCGCAGCGTTAACTTCATTGGCCGCCCAAGAGGAGCACGAGCGAAGAATATTACGGGCAGAAAAGAAGATCATGCCGAACGATAAGATACGCATAGCTACCATTGGCACGGGTATTATGGGCTTCAATGATACCCGCAGCGCCTTGCAGATACCGGGCGTTGAACTGACCGGCGCTTGCGACCTATACACTGGCAGGCTGACCCGCATGAAGGAATTATATGGCAACAACCTATTTACAACCCGCGATTATCACGAGATACTCGACCGTAAGGATATTGACGCGGTAATCATAGCCACCAGCGACAACTGGCATAGCCGTATTGCCATTGATGCGATGCGTAAAGGAAAAGCCGTTTACAGCGAAAAACCGATGGTACATTACCTCAGCGAAGGGCTAAATGAAATCAAAGTTCAGCAGGAAACGAAAGCCGTTTTCCAGGTGGGCAGCCAGCGTGTCAGCAGCCTGGCGTTCGCCAAGGCGAAGGAATTGTATAAAGCCGGCGCTATTGGTAAGCTGAATTCTATCCAGGCGTCATTTAACAGGCAGAGCGCACTTGGGGCCTGGCAATATACCATACCGCCGGATGCGTCAACGGATACTGTAGCGTGGGATACCTTCCAGGCGACCGAAAAAACTAAATATGCTTATGACAGCAATCGTTTTTTTCGTTGGAGAAACTATCGGGAGTATGGTACCGGCGTTGCGGGTGACCTTTTTGTACACCTGTTGTCCGGTATCCATTTTATAACTGATTCCAAGGGCCCGGAAAAGATCTATTCGGTTGGCGACCTGGTTTACTGGAAGGATGGCCGTAATGTGCCGGATGTAATGACAGGCATTATCCACTATGGTGAAACACCTGAACACCCTGCCTTCCAGGTATCGCTGCAGGTTAATTTTATCAGCGGCGAGGGCGAAGTGGGTTATACCCGGATGATCGGCTCCGAAGGCGTTATCGATATTTCGGATGAAAGCGGCTTCACCATTCATAAACGTAAAATGCCTGTAGCGCCTGGCTATGGCGGATGGGATTCATTCGATACTTACCCGAAGGCCATGCAGCAGGCCATCGCAGATGATTATAATAAACGGTATTCTGAGGCGGACAAACAATCTCCGAAGGAAGAAACCATCACTTACCAGTCGCCGGATGGCTATGACTCATCACATGACCACTTTGCGAATTTTTTCGATTCAATGCGAACGGGTAAGCCGGTTGTTGAGGACGCCGTTTTCGGTTTCAGGGCCGCAGCGCCGGCACTTTGCTGCAACGAGAGCCATTTTCAAAACAAGGTGATACACTGGGATGCTGAAAATATGAAATTGGTATAAGGCACATATTGATCATTATTACCAATATTATTTAACAAAAGCTGACTTTACATGATTAATATAATTTGTTGTCAGTCAATTTACTTATGTGCAAAGCGTGGCAAATGTTAGTAAAATTGTTTTAATTAATTGAAGATTAAATACTTACATTAGCATTATAATTGCGTTAAGCTAATAAATACCTTCTGAATTTCATACCCTAATATGAGCAAACTAGTATTGATAGATGACGAAGCTATTTTTCACAAAATAGTTCAGATGACGCTAAAATATAGTGAGTTATCACACCAGGCAACTTATAGTTATGACGGTGAGATCGTACTCGATTACTTAGAAGAAAATAAATTAAAATCCACCTCATTACCCGACTATATTTTCATCGACCTGTATATGCCGCGCTTCAATGGCTGGGATTTCCTGAACCGTTTCCAGGAAATATACCGCTCATTAAAAAAGAACATCAATATCTATGTGGTTTCCTCCTCTGTGGACCCGCGTGATGTAGACCGTTCGAAAACATATCCCTTCGTTACCACATTCATTTCAAAGCCGGTTATGAAGGAGATATTTGAGACTATCAGCATGGCTTGATCTGCCCGCGCGATAAGGTGATCGGTCTTCAGCAGTTTACAATATTTGCTGCTCTGTACGCAACTTCTTTTGTCAATTCTTCCTTATCAATACCCTAAAATTCGTACTTTTGCGGTATAATATTCTGCCAGGGAGTCTGTCGCATCGAATTGTACGTAATTGTATATGAACACCATCCGCAATACCGATATCGGAACAAAACAAAAGGCGCTTGCCATTAATCTTGATCCTAAAATATATGGCTCATTCGCTGAGATCGGCGCGGGGCAGGATGTGGCGGCCAATTTTTTTAAGGCGGGTGCTTCATCAGGAACGATAGCGAAAACCATGTCGGCTTATGACATGACTTTTTCCGATGCGATATATGGCGTACAGCAAACAAGAAGGTATGTAAGCGAACAGCGGCTGATATCCATGCTCGATCATGAGTATAGCTTACTGATCGAGCGTTTGGCAGCGCAACGCGGCGATTCCACAACATTTTTTGCCTTTTCAGATACGATATCGGCGCTTAACTATCATAAAACCAACCAGGGCCACGGCTGGATGGGCGTGCGTTTTCAACTTGAACCTAACGGGAAGTTTAACGATGTGGTGCTGCACGTAAAGCTTTTGGACAACGACAATAATCTGCAGCAGCAAGCCGCCGGTATTTTGGGCGTTAACCTGATGTACGCCTGCTTTTATTTTCACGAAAACCCATTGGTATTCCTGCTTTCGCTGATGGACGACCTGTCCAAAGATCGTATCCAGATCGATATGATCCGTTTTGAGGGGCCAAATTTCACTAAAGTTGATAACAGGCTCATGAGTCTGCACCTCGTAAAATATGGTTTTTCAGACGCAGCCCTGTTTGGCCCTGACGGAAAAAATCAGCAGCCATCGGAAGTTCTGTATAAGAAACACATTGTGGTGGTCCGCGGCCGTTTCCGCCCCCTGATCAATGTGCACATGGATATGCTAAATACAGGGGTTAAGCAATTTTTACAGGAACCGGATGTCGATAGGAACAACGTTATAGTTATAGCGGAACTTACTTTGCAGTCGCTTCAGGAAAGAGACGCCGTCGATACCGCCGAAATAGACGAGAAAGATTTTCTTGACCGGGTGGATATACTTTGCTCGCTTGGGCAAACCGTGCTGATATCCAATTTCCACGAGTATTATAAACTGGTAGCCTACCTTTCGACGATCACTAAATTGAAAATGGGCGTGGTTTTGGGTTATCCTAACCTGGAATATATTTTTTCTGAAGAGCATTACCAGGACTTGCCCGGTGGTATTCTCGAGTCGTTTGCGGCATTATTCAGCAGGAAGGTGAAATTGTTTATATACCCCACCCTGCGCGATGGGGTCATCATGAATGGTCTTCGTTTTTCTCCGCCACCCCACCTCGTGGATCTATATCGCTACCTGATCTCCAACAATAAAATTGAGGACATCAGCCATTATCGCGAAAAAAACCTCAACCTGCAAACCGACAAAATATTAAAATTGATCAAAGAAGGCTCGGAAGGTTGGCAGGAATTTGTGCCGGCAGAAGTCGCAGCTTTGATCAAAGAGCGTTGCCTGTTTGGCTATCCCTGTGCCGTAGAACCCGCCAAAGATAATACCGTGCTGAAAAGCGGTGACATTAAAACCGCGATGGATAATGCGTAGGAACTACTTCCCGATACAGAAAATGAAACTATTTTAGGAATCAAACAGTTAGCTTGTAAGAGTAACAAAGGAGTAACAAAATTTGACTTGTTTTTACCATTTATTTGGAGGTTTTTGTTTTAGCCTTCTTTCGGTTTAAAATAATCTCCAAGGATTTTAAGATTTAAAATTACCTTTTGACCATTATTAAAAAGCTCAATTAATTTTTTGCTTTGCGAATCAGTAACAAGTTTTCGATAAACTCCGGCTATCATATTGCCAGCATTCGGATATAGGTATTCTTCAACTTCGAACGCAGTTCCAGGCAAAATGTTTAAATGACTGAAATCGTCACTGAACTGTTTGACACACTCAAAATGTCTGGTTCCAATATCAAGTTCTTCGAACTCCATTATTTGGTCTTCGAACTGACCCCAAAATAAAATATCCATTTCGTCAATTTGCTTAACAATACTTTCTGTATTAGCATGTAGTTTAATAACTTCGGCACGAAATTTATAAAGATCTTCAACGCTCGCTTCGCTGCTAAATTTCGTATCGTTTAAACTTTTTCTAAGAAAATCGATATCTATAAAATTATTGTCGTTACCAATGGATTGAGATAATCTATAATTTTTGATCCAATCAGATAGATTTTTTCGGAATTGGTCAGTTGTCATATCGCTAAATAATAAAATTTATATTGGTTAGACATTGATTAATGTGATGCGCCGTTCTTAGTACAATATAAGGCATTTTAAACCGCTTTGAAATATCTACAGATATTTTTTTACTTTCATAACTGTTCGGGTTGAAACGTCGACAACTTTGCTAATTTCTCGAATTGTAAGCCCTTTGCCTAAGTATTTCTCTATCTGTTTGGAAACAGGTTTGTTTAAAAATTCTATTGTATTTTCATTGGAGCCAGTAGGCCTGCCTAATTTACCACCTTGTTGAACATAAACCATACGACCTACCATGGTACGTTCTTTTATGTTTTCCAGTTCCATTTCGTACAAGGAAGACATTATAGCGGATACCATTTTCCATATCGGATTTTTAATGCCATTTGGCCGGGACTGCAAGCCTACATTTTTTATGATAACATTAATGCACTTATTATCTAACCAATCGAGGGTATTTATTACATCCCCCGTATTTCGCCCTAACCGTGAAAATTCTTCAACGATTAACTCGGTTACTTTTTCCGTTTCAATAAGTTTTACTAATTGTAAGCTTTGGGGTCTTTCTTTAAAGGCTACATTTCCCGAAACCTTGTCAAGCAGAGTTAGATCGTATTTGTCGGTATCATTTGTAAACCGATTACCTGATTGGCTAATTGTGCTTACCCGATTATATTTTACTCGCATTTTGTGTTAGTTTTTTTGTGTGATTAAAACTAATACAAGAATGCGATTCTTGAAACGGGTAAGCGCATATTTATCGGAATAAAGTCGTATTACTTTTAATTATAATTAATTGTAATACAAGTTATTGAGATTTAAATGACAAAAAACAAACCTTTATAGATAGGGTCATTTATAGGTAGTTTAAGAACGGCGCTTTATCCAGTCTCTCAAATGTATTTTGAGGTGATAAAAAATAAAAACACATATACCTGTATCGGTAATTGAGTCGCTTTCAATGTTTTTCTTGCATTGATGGTAGAAAAGCCGCTTAAATCCGAGTTGGAAATGTTTGTGATTAACAAGGTACGTGAAAAACGCCTTGAAAAAAACCTATCACAAGCGTATATCGCCAATGAACTTAATGTGGCAATCGGCTTCATTGGTCACGTTGAAAGCCCCAAATATCGTGCGAAGTACAACCTCAACCACTTAAATAAATTGGCAAAAGTTTTTAATTGTGCCATTAAAGATTTCTTACCTGACCCTTACCTCGAAAGCAATTTGATGTAATTGAATCTTTAAACTGAAAGGCTCCTTGCTTATTTTAGCGGCTGGGCACGTTCATGGTTACTTTGTAGATAAGTAAAGGGCTACAATATCCTCAACGAAAATTGGATTATTGGCCTTAATTGATGAACTGGGTAATGCTTTTATATAAGTCAAAGCTAAATGCTTTTCTTGCTGTGACCCAATAACCTCGCAACTAAATTCCACTCTCCTACCTGCAACTACGATTTTCTTGAAATTAGCATATTCAGCTTTGGATATACTCATACCATAGTTTTGAGGAACATAATTTTCAGTAGTTACTCGCATCGAAAAAAAACCATTATTAGCGGGGCCCTTATATAGACTTGGGTCTTTATAGTAGATTAACAGTTCGACAACTCCCGCTTCTTCTGATTCATTAATTTCCGCTATAATACCCTGATACCTCGTTTCACTATTTTTAATTTCCCGCGATCTGATATTCTTATTATATGCCTGATTATAGGATTCCGCTACTACATCAGAAGGGGATTTGGGCAAATTAACTTTAGACAGATCGATGTCGGTTTTCAAAATCCACCCTCTGGATATTTTGCCAGTCGTAGAACTTTGAAAAATGCAATAAACATAACCATTAGCCTCTTTCAAGCCCAAAAGGTATTCACCTTTAACCAAATATGCTTTTCTTATGGTTGGTATTTTATTATTGATATTATAAAAATATGATTTAGCGGCCTTAACTATATACAATGACCCGCTTTCGGTGTTATCGGCATCTTCCCCAATATTGCTATCTTCAGTATTCTTTCGCTCTGCTTTTGGGGGATTTATATACCCCATTGTAATTGTAAAGCTGCTTTCATCCGGTCGGAAGATTAAAGATACCATCAAGTTTCTTGCGTAATTGTATCCTGTATAAACCTTCACACTGTAAACTTCGTCGTATTTGATCTGAAAATTCAAATCCCTTACCTCGGATAAACAATCTTGGCCATATAGTTCGCTTTCTGTCCAAGAAATAGCATTTGTTTTTTGGTTTTTTATACCAACGCCAAAATGACAAGTTCCGTAGTCCGCTTGCTGTGAATAATCAATCATATCTCCACTTTTGTTCTGATTATTAAAACGGAAGCCTTTATTACTTAAATAATTTTGAATGCTTGATTTGCTGCTACCTAATAATGATATACCCTGCTCAATAGATTGCAAGCGTTCCTGGGCAGATACATTTTCTGTTATTGCTATCAGAAAAACGAAAATTGAGATGATGAGTAAGGTTTTAGTTTTCATGAGTTAACTTTTGTTAAACCAAACCTAATAAATATTGCCGATACATGTATAGGTAAAATTTATTAGTTTTACGGTACTAAACCCCACTGAGATGAAATACTTTTATGTTTGCTTGATTGTTTACATAGGATTGCTTACTACAATATCTTGCAAAAAGACCAATAACAATACTGATTCGCCCAGCCCGATCATTGTTCCTACCAAAATTGATTCAACCGTTTCAGCACCGACTGGCATAATAGTTAAACCTGGGTATAGGTTAGACACCATCAGTTGGAATAAGAACAATGAGAAAAACCTATCCGGGTATAAAATATATAGGGACACTATACCGTCACCGTCTAAACTTATTGCAACACTTTCAACAGCCACCAACAGCTATTTAGACACCGGCCTTAAGATTAACAAAAAGTACTACTACCTGATCAGTGCTTATAATACGTACAACAAAGAGGGCAAAACGGCTGGCGATGTTGTTACAAATTCGGTTATTTTAGGTCAGATTGGAGGTCTGCACTATGTAAATTGGAGCTTTCCAACAAATACGTTCAAAAATCTTCAACACACGGTTACAATAAAAAACATGCCAACCAATTGGGATGGCACACCCAACAATGATGGGCTATATTTTCAAATGTACAATGCATTTATAAACGATACCATCCAGTTTTATTATGGCTTTCAAACGTCTTTACAGGGGAAAAAAGGCTTTATTTTTTCAAGATTCAGCACGAGGGATTTAAGTAATGTAATCATACCTACTGGCGGATGGTCTGAAAGCGCAGGTTATGAGGGTAATTTTGTGGGGGTACGGAAGTGGTATGACTGGGGAACAGGCTCTTACCAAGTCACCTTAAACTTAGATAGTACCGACCATGTGGGCGATTGGTATTCGGTATATGTAAAAAATCTTCAAACAAATGCTATTGATTATATGGGGTCGTTGAGATTTGAAACAAGCAGCAATAGTACGGGCATTAAAAGCGGATTTGGTACTTGGACTGAACTTTACGCTAAAGACCAATTAAACCCTAATACCCCATTACCCAATTGGAATATTTCAGTCGTCAAAGTACTGGCCGACGGTAATTTACCCGTACATGCATCATCACTTTATTCTGAAGATGCTTATGGTGCTGTAAGAATGCCGACCAATATATCCAGCACTAATAAGGTGGTTCTATTCGACATGGGTTATGATGCCATGCGGCTAAATTCAAAAGGAAATTTGTGGTAAAAACTGTTGTAGAAACAAGCGTTGCCTTTTAATAAAATAAAACGTACATTAGTAAATCTTAGCAACAACACTGTTGCTATGTGATAAGGTTTAGGTTTAACCCCCAAAGTGCGATACTAAGGGGGTTTATTTTTTTGCGATAGCAACATAATTTCTCAAAAGCTTTTAGGGAACCTAATTGAGTTGAGCGATATAAATATCGAGTAAACAATAATAATCGATTAGAGAGCACGATAAGCGGTTGAAAGAATGAAGTAGAGTTAATTCTTTGGAACAACCTTAGACGCTATAATGCCTTAAGCTTGCAATAAAAAATCCTGCCCCCAGACCAACCGATTTTATTTTATGATATAATTATCAAAATGTAAATCATAGTTGAACTGAAGGCAGGAATCGGCCTAACAGAAAGGCATCCTGAATGCTCCGACATAATCATTTGCCCGGTCGTTAATTTTTCGACTTAGTTCTTCTACTAAATTAACCGACTCAACACTGGCGTGATTAGCACTTATGGCTTTTATAGCTTTCGACATTCTGTACTTTCCTTGAGCATTACCTTTAACCTTGGTGTCGATATAATTTATCGCTGTATCATACCCGCCCATACTTTCAATACCTAAAACCGCTAAAGATTCAATTAATTTTTTTGAGCCGGTACAATCGAGTTCAAATGAAGGCTGATAGGATTTACTAACCTGGGTGTATTCATATTGCCACCTTTTGATTAGTTTATCCTGAAATTCGCGATTTTTTAAATCCTTTACGGTTACTTTAGGCATATTAAACATGTTGCCTAAATTTTTTTTAAACCGCACTTCAAACCTTAGCAGATTTTTACCTAAAAAGAACCTACTCATCGGTGTTCCTCTTTTCGTTTCAGCCACCTTATCATAAAACAAAACGTTAGTATTGTTCCCTTCAAAAAAAACGGTTTCATTACTGACCGTATGTCTTTTTGCTGTTGACCATCGACTTAAAAGCTGTAAATACTGGTGGACAGGATGATCCATTTCGAGATTCAGCCCTATGTCAATTCTTTCTAACGTTGAAGAATCAAGTTTAAAGCCAAGTGCATGATTCAACTTACTCAGAGCAAGCCAAACTAAGTTATTGTCTAATGCTACTAAGTTGTTGTCGAATTGAAGCTTTGTTAAGCTACCTGACGCCTTAAATGAATAAGGACTTAACTTAAAATGCCAATTTTTGTAAAAACCATTATGATAAGTTATCCCATTATGTTGAACTATTGTTACATTACTCATTCTTACTTCAAACAATCTTAAAGCATCTTTATAGTTGTAAACATCTTTATCGATATTTATTTTCAATGTGTCATACATAGTCAAAATGAGTTATAATTGAACCTTATTATTAGATAATTCGCTATTTGCCCTTATTGCATATTGCCAACCGAAGTTTGTGTGTTGAAGCTCGAACTTTAGATGCTCAAAAGGCAAACTTGTGATGAATAGGATTACCGAATGATCAGTTGGGTCCATAACTAATATATTACCACTTTCTTTAATTTTACTGATATATAAACAGCCAATGACTTGATCGAACGGCGTTATAAGCTGGGGCATCAATGAACTATCGTGTTCATAAAAAAGTTCAGGCGGCGAAAAATAATCCGTGAACATTAATTGGCCTTTAGATAAAATGCCTTCAAACTCTGTGTTAACCGTGGTGGTACAAAAGGTATTTTTGAGCCTAAAGATGTAATTTTCATCTTCTATACGCTCCTTTTCAAAAATGTATTTACTAAAAAAAGGTTCCATTGTTGTGATTTTAATTGTTGTTTAATAACTCGTCTAAGGAAGACACTCGATGTTTTTTCAGCCACAGGTCTATATCATCCCTGCGGAAGTATATCTTTTTGCCATTAGGGCAATACTTTGGTAGTGTTTTGTAGTGCGATAGCTTGTAGACAGCAGAGGGTGAGATTCCCAGGTATGTGCATACTTCTTCCACTGATAAAAATTCCTTTTTCATCATTTTCTTAAAATTTGATAATTAATTAATAAAAATTCTAAGTGGAGAGATGTCCACTAAACCCATACTGGGTGACGCATTATGCGTTTGAGGAACACAGGGATTTAGATGTTTATATCTAACTTTTGCTTCGAGGTGATCAGTTTCTGGCGTAACCCTAAATCTTTAACAGAATCAGTACCGCCGGCGGTTGTGATTCTGACAAAACGGTTCTCTAATGTAGTACCATGCATTTTACCCATTATTAAACCTGTTCCTTTCATGGTCACAATATTATACTAAATTTTTCGATGTAAAAAAATTATTAAGTAAAAAAATTTTACTTTTCAAACGAGATACGGATGGATAGTTTGCTAATCTAAAGCCAATACAGCATCGATTTTCCTTTGATCAATAACCTTAGCGTAGATTTGGGTAGTCTTAATATGCTTATGTCCTAACAGTTTTGATACAACGTAAATATCATGACCTTTACTTAACACTTGTGTTGCGAAGGTGTGCCTGGCACAATGAAAAGTTATATTCCTTGTTATCCCCGCTTTTAAACACCAACGACTCAATTTTACATTCATCCAAGCACTGTATTTCAAACCTTTAAAAATCTTTTGATCGTCTGCCATTCTTTCGCCCATGAATCGAACTGCGGTCGCGTTTAAAAAAAGCATTTCGTTTGCATTAGTTTTTTGTTGGCTATATTTAATAAAGTATACACCGTCGGACAACTGCAATTGTCCCCATTTCAGGCAAACTGCATCTGACCATCTTAGGCCTGAATATGCACTAAATAAGAAAGCATTTTTTAACATCTGACTTTCGCAATGCGTATCTATTAACACTTTTAATTCTTCAGGTGTCAAAAATTCACGGTGAGAATCTTCTGGTTTTATCGATTTGATCCGGCTACCTATTTTATCGGTAATAAGTTTTTGGTCAAACGCTTGGTTTAAGGCAGCTTTTACTTTGTTAAAGTACGATGATGCCGCATTTTGAGAAAGTTTCTTGTTTGCATTAGTTCTATACGTGTTTTGTATAAAGTTTTTAATTTCTGTAAGGTCGGTTTCATTCACTTCAACCAATTTTTTATCATAACCATCAAAGTATTGAACCAAAATTTTATATGCGCTATCCCAATTACCGTAATTACCGGTACTTTGCTTTCGTTCTTCAGTTAATGATTTAAAATAGGTTAAAAAGCTGACCTTGGTTTGTTTAAAACCCCAAAGCTGATATTTAGTATCTACAAAATTATTTTCTGTTTTTAACCGAATAATGTTAGCCTTTTCCCTGTTTTCGGCATTTTGGATTTTCTCTAACTGTGTTTTAGGTTTTTTAATAAGGTACAGTTCTAAAAACTTGTAATGGCGTTGGCCATTATAATATATGTCTAAATAAAGGCTTTCCTTACCATCCTTTGTTTCTTTTGTCCTGACTGTTACGCTCATGTTTTACGATTTAATTTGTTACTTTTTGTTACTCGACGATAAAAGTAACAAACGAGTAACATCTTTTTATCAACCAAAGGCAAAAAATGACGAGAAAATGAAAGATAAGTATCTGATTTTCAGGAAATAAGAAAACAAAAGAAACAATCGGAAAACACAGTTACTTTCCGATACAAAACTTAGAGAAAATATTATCGAGGAGGTCATCGGTAGTAACCGCGCCGGTTATCTCACCTAAATAATGCAAGCCTTGTTTAATGTCCATCGCCAGGAAATCAGAGGTAACCTGGGTGTCTATGCCGATGAGCAGCCGTGACAGAGCCTCCTGGGTTTTTTGCAATGCTTCGAGGTGGCGAATATTGGTTACCAGGATTTCGCTTCCGCCCAATTCATATTTAATGGCCGAAGCGTATATCCTATCCTTTAATTCATCAATATGCTGCTTCTGCTTTGCGGAAACAACCACGGCACTTTGTGTATGCGGTAAGGACGATAATTGTTCTTCGGTCAGCAGATCGGCTTTATTGGCAACTATCAGCATAGTAATACCTGGCTTTTGCAAATTTTCAAGATCGCTGTTCAGTTCTTCGATCGTAATTTCCGATGCGTCGTATACGTAAACCAGTAATGCCGATTGGCTGATCTTCTCCATCGTGCGCTCTACGCCCATCTGCTCGATGGCATCCGTCGCCTCGCGAATGCCCGCCGTATCGATCAGCCTGAAGTTAATGCCGTTGATATTCAGCACCTCCTCTATCGTATCGCGCGTAGTGCCGGGTATATGGCTCACTATGGCGCGCTCTTCGTTAAGCAAAGCATTAAGTAACGTGGACTTCCCCGCATTGGGTCTGCCCGCTATGACGGTATTGACGCCCAATTTGATGGCATTACCCAATTCAAAAGATTCGATCAGCCGGCCGGTCACTTTTAATATTTCTATGATCAATTGTTTTAACTGTCCACGATTGGCAAACTCAACATCTTCTTCGGAAAAATCAAGCTCCAGTTCAACCAGTGAAGCAAATTGCACCAACTGATCCCGCAACAACTGCAGCTGGCTGCTAAAACCACCCCTCAATTGCTGCATGGCAATTTGTTGCGATGCTTTTGAGTTGGACGCGATCAGGTCGGCAACGGCCTCAGCCTGCGAAAGGTCGAGCTGACCGTTCAAAAATGCTCTTAGCGTAAACTCACCGGGTTTTGCCGAGCGTCCGCCATTTTTGATCAGCAATTTGATGATCGATTCGATAATATAATTCGACCCGTGACAGGATATTTCCACAACATTTTCGCGTGTGTATGATCGTGGCGCGATGAACAGCGAAACCAGCACCTCATCCAATACCACATCACCGTCAATGATCTGCCCGAAATGAATAGTGTGTGACTCTTGTTTCGTCAGATCCTTACCCTTAAATACGCTATTAGCAATGGTAATGGCGTCCGGCCCCGAAAGGCGGATCACACCGATAGCACCGGTACCGGCGGGTGTGGCAAGGGCAACGATGGTCTCTTCCGGTTGTGAGTTGTGAGTTGTGAGTTGTGAGTTTTTCATTATGGATCCTTCTATGAACTATTATCCATGAACTATGAACCAAACGCAAAAGTCGCCATTTATAGCCAATCTTTTTATTCGTTTAATGTAAAATGTTATACGCTAACTTTGTACGTGCAAAAAGTTGTTCCATACGATTTTGTGTTTGATTACCTGCCACAGAATGTGATCATCAAGCGGATGTTTGGTATGCACTATATCTATCTGAACAAAAAGATAGTGCTTATTCTGCGGAAAGCCAGTAAAAACCTGGATATGAACGGTGTTTGGGTAGCTACTTCAAAAGAACACCACCAAAGCCTGGAGAAGGAAATACCGGCCCTGGGCGATTTTGTGCTGGATAACGGCGAAATGCACGATACCGACTGGCGGTTGATCAGGCACGACCATGATGATTTCGAAGAGGCGGCCATAAAAATATGCGAATTGATCACTCACGGTGACAAGCGCATCGGCAAGGAAACAAAAGCAGGTGCTATGCTTGAATAATTTTCTAAAAAAAGGAAAAAGCGGATAAGGTCATTATCCGCTTTCGTAAGGTGATTCAACAAATTTTATTGATTGATAGTGATAGTTCCCATATCCTGTACCGATCCGTTCGTTACAACAACGCCAGCAACGGTTTTTGAAATATATGGACTAACCGGAACAAAGTTCACATTATATGTTCCGGCAGCTAATCCCATGAAGTAAAATTTACCGGTAGAATCTGCCAGGGTGCCTACTGTGTCGGTACCCGTAATAGCATACACCTTTGGCATCGACGCAGCGGGCGCTACCATACCGGTCAAGGCTCCGGTAACCGCATTTGGAATGGCACGGATGACAGGCTTCAGTATGTATTTGCCATTTCCTGTCGTTACGATTGACCTGGCAGCATCAAAGTCCAGTTTCAATGTATAGCCAACGCCAGCCTTCAAGGTGTCATGAATATTTAATTTAACACCTGATGTTTGCCCGCTCGGGGTGGTCAGATCGTACGCCGTACCACCAATCACCACCTTGTTGCCGGTATCATTAAGTACCAAACGTATTTGTTGCAATGTTCCCGCCGGTATATCTTGTGACGCAAGCAAAGTGTCCTTACCCATTCTGAAATGCAAAATATCAATAGGGCCGCCGGCGACGTTAAGCGTAGTTTGTCCGGCAGAAGTTACCACGACCACGCTTTTAATATTTAATATAACGGCATCGTATGACCCGGGAGCATCTGTTAGTCTTACTGCCAGGCGCGTTGAACCCGATGAACTGTCCTTTTTACAGGATGAAATCGCAAAAGCAAAAAAAGTCATTGCTATCAAGAAATAATTTTTCATAAAATAGTTTTAGAGTTAATTAATAGTTAATAATAATACCAGTTTAACATAACTGTAGCCAGTTTGTTGCAGGTAAATCATTGATTATGACCTAACATCCTAATCCTTAACCAATAGAAATTATTACTTAAAGTGCCGGATAACCCGTGAATGGCTACTGCCGAGAATAAATGAATGTGATGGTAGCGTTAGCTCTGATAGGCAATCCGTATAAACTTCCGAACCTCATCATTGACGTCATCCATATACAGCATGCGGAAATGGTGGTTAAACTGCATATCGCCGGGTACCTGGGCGATCTTCTGGAAACATAGGTTATCAGTATAAGGCTCCTTGAACGGAAAAACTACATGAATAAAATTCTTACCCAAAGCTGTGATATAAACCACGCGCTTATGTGAATTGGCAATCCCGATCATGGTTTTAGCGGGATGAAGGGTGACCGGACCTATCTTTTGAAATTCGCTGATGAAATGATCGAAGAGCGCTAAGGTGTATTCTGATTTGCCCGAAAGAAATTCAGACAGATGCTGCGGATCATCGGTATTGTATTGGTTAATCATCACGTCTAAATTTACAATATCGGTGTAATCAAATATTAAATCGGTGTAATCGTTTTTAAAACTTTTCCTCTATTCCCAACCCAAACAATGCAAAATCATACTTCACCGGATCAGCGGGGTCAAATTCCCTGAGCCGCTCAGTCAATTCCACCGCTGTTTGCCAGTCGGTTTGTTTGCGGGTGATGAGTTGTAGCTTACGTGCTACACGGTCCACATGCAAATCGCAGGGCATGATCAATTCTGATGGTCTGATCTTGTTCCAAATACCAAAATCTACGCCACACTCGTCTTTACGTACCATCCAGCGCAGGAACATGTTCAGCCGTTTGCAGGTTGATTTCTGCGAAGGCGACGATACATGCTTCATGGTTCGGTGAGGATGATCGGGTAGGGAAAAGAAATAGGTGCGGAAATGATTGAGTGCTCCCTCCACCCCCTTTAGGGGGCCGGGGGGCACAAAAGCATTCTCCAAAGAATCAAAATTTGAATAATGATACCTGAAAAACGAGATGAAATACAACGTGTCGATATCATTAAAGGTCCGATGCTTAAAATGCAGCAGCTTCTTCAGGTCTGGCTCCTGGTGGTTCATGATGAAATCATAGGGTGTGCCGTCCATCAGGCTGATCAGCTCTTTACACTTATTGATGATAGTAATCCGTTGCCCCCAGGCTAAGGTAGCCGCCCAAAAACCCATGATCTCAATGTCTTGCTTCTTATTGAACAAATGCGGAATAGATACCGGGTCGTTTTTGATGAAATCCGGCCGGTTGTATTGCGCGACTTTGGAATCGAGAAATGATTTGAGTCCCCCTAACCCCCTAAAGGGGGAATGTTTGTCGTCGAAACCACACATAATACTCCCCTTCAGGGGGTTGGGGGGCCAAGAGCTTGCTTCAAATCTTCAATCAGATCCTCAATATCCTCCACACCTACGCTCAAACGCAGCAGGTTATCCACTACACCTGCCTTTTCGCGTTCTTCTTTGGGTATGGAAGCATGCGTCATGGTTACCGGGTGATTGATCAGCGACTCCACACCGCCCAGCGATTCGGCTAATGAGAATACTTTGAATGACGAGGCGACCCTGAATGTTTCCTTTAAATCAGCGCCTTTTAACGTGATCGAGATCATTCCCCCAAAATCACGCATTTGTTTTTTGGCAACATCATGGTTAGGGTGATCGGTGAATCCCGGCCAGTATATCTTATCCACTTTGGGATGGGTCTTCAAAAATTCAGCTACTTTACGCCCGTTCGCGCAATGCGCCTGCATACGCAGGTGGAGGGTTTTGATCCCGCGCAATACCAGGAAACTATCCATCGGTCCCGGCGTAGCGCCGCAGGCATTATAGATAAACCAAAGACGTTTGTACAGGTCCTCGTCATTCAGCATCAAACAACCCATTACGACATCGCTGTGCCCGCCGATGTATTTGGTCACCGAGTGCATCACGATATTAGCACCCAAATCCATCGGGTTTTGCAGGTACGGCGAAGCGAATGTATTGTCGACCGCCAGTATTAAACCTTTACTTTTAGTAATCTTTGCAATAGCTTCAATATCAATTATCTGCATGGTTGGGTTAGTGGGCGTTTCGATCCAAACCAGCTTGGTATTTTCATTGATGTATTCATTGATGATCTCCGGCTTCGACAGATCAAGAAAATGGAATGTAATGCCATAATTCGCGAATATTTTGGTAAATATCCGGTACGAACCGCCATACAGATCGTTACCCGTGATCACTTCATCGCCGGGTTTCAGCAATTTCATTACCGCGTCGGTGGCACCCATACCGCTCGAAAAAGCAAGCCCGTATTTCGCGTTTTCCAGGGCTGCCAAACAACCTTCCAAAGCCTTCCGCGTGGGATTGGTGCCGCGTGAGTATTCATAACCTTTATTATCTCCGGGCGATTTCTGCCAATAGGTTGATGTTTGGTAAATAGGCGTCATGATAGCGCCAGTGGTCGGATCGGGCTCCTGCCCTGCGTGTATGGCTTTAGTTGCGAATTTCATACCCCCTTACCCCCTAAAGGGGGATTTGGTTTTTAAGTTTATAATTAGTCTATTCCCTTCAACTCCTCCTTTAGGGGGTTGGGGGGCTTAATAAGCGCGAGCAAACAATACCCTTTGCGTTGACGGTTTACCCGTACGGATGCATTTGCCTTCTTCCTGTTTATTGTTCAACGGGATGCAGCGTATGGTAGCTTTGGTCTCGTCCTTGATAATTTGCTCTGTTTCGGCGGTACCATCCCAGTGGGCTGACAGGAAGCCTGGTTCTTCATCCAGCAGGCGTTTAAACTCTTCATAGCTATCAACCTCTTTGGTATTGGCCGTCCTGAAATCAAAAGCCTTTTTGTAAATATTACCCTGTATATCCTCAAGTAATTGTTCAATTACACCAGCCAAACCTTCCTGATTTACAGTCTCTTTTGTTTTGGTATCACGACGCGCCAGTTCAACAGTACCATTCTGCATATCACGACTGCCGATAGCTACGCGCAGCGGCACACCCTTCAGCTCATACTCTGCAAACTTAGCGCCGGGGCGGTGCGTATCGCGGTTATCAAACTTAACGCTGATGCCTTTTGCTTTCAGTTGTTTGGTCAATTCTTTGACATAAGCCGAGATATTTTCCAGTTCTTCCTCATGTTTAAATATCGGCACAACCACAACCTGTATAGGCGCAAGTTTAGGCGGTAATACCAGGCCGGCATCATCCGAGTGCGACATGATCAATGCGCCGATCAGGCGTGTCGATACACCCCATGAGGTTGCCCATACATAATCCAGTTTATTTTCCTTGTTGGTGAACTTCACATCAAATGCCTTGGCGAAATTCTGCCCCAGAAAGTGCGATGTGCCCGCTTGCAATGCTTTCCCGTCCTGCATCAATGCCTCGATGCAATAGGTATCCAAAGCCCCGGCAAAACGCTCATTTGGCGTTTTACGGCCACGGATGACAGGCAATGCCAGCCAGTTCTCGGCAAAATCGGCATAAACCCCCAGCATTTGTTCTGTTTCGGCTATAGCTTCATCGGCTGTAGCGTGGGCGGTATGTCCCTCCTGCCATAAAAATTCGCTGGTGCGCAGGAATAAACGCGTACGCATTTCCCATCTTACCACGTTGGCCCATTGGTTGATCAGCAGCGGCAGGTCACGGTAGGATTGTATCCAGCCTTTATAAGTGTTCCAGATGATGGTTTCGGATGTGGGCCGGATGATCAATTCTTCCTCCAGTTTAGCATCTTCGTCCACCACAACGTTGCCGTTCGCATCATTTTTCAAACGATAATGCGTCACCACAGCACATTCCTTGGCAAAGCCTTCAACGTGGCTGGCTTCTTTTGAGAAAAAGGATTTCGGTATAAAAAGAGGGAAATAGGCGTTTACATGCCCGGTTTCTTTAAACATACCATCGAGCACGGATTGCATTTTTTCCCAGATGGAATAGCCATAAGGCTTAATGATCATGCAGCCCCGCACCGGCGAATATTCCGCCAGGTCGGCTTTGATCACCAAATCGTTATACCATTGCGAATAGTCTTCCTCTTTACTTATTATTCCTTTACTCATATAAAAATTATAGTTGTCCGTTTAGCCTCACTTAAATCCTCTCCAGGCGAGGACTTGTATATATGGTCGCCAAATTTATAAATTTAAAGTTTACCCGCCCGGCTTTAATAGCTATAAATACCATATTTGTAAAATATGCTGCACCCCGTTATCAGTCACCCGTTCAGTTCACCCGTTTGGCGTTTCGAGATCGACAGCCAGACTGACACCGTATTGATAGAAATAAGGGACCAATCTGAAAAGAAAGTCAGTTTCGCATCGGTCAGCCTCAAAAACGGGCAGGTATATTTTGATGGTCTTGAAACTGAGGAAAGGTGGCTCACCGGCATTGAAGCGGCATACGACGGGGTATTACTGTTACACACTTATCAATCAGAATCCGGCCCTACGCATAAAGGATTGATCGCCCTAGATGCCTTTACGGGAAAAACACTTTGGAGCAACTTCAATCTCACTTTCGACTATCTATCCTTCAATGGACCGGTAGTTTATGATGCGCGTTTTCAGCCCCGCAAATTATTCCTGGCCGATATTAAAACCGGCGCACCGATCAGGAAATATGAGCCGTCAATCGACCTGGAACTGGCAAAAGAGCTTCAATTTCCGGAAAAAATAACCGAAGAGTTTGTCTTGTCACTGCACCTACCGGTGACGCCGGTGGAAAATAGCGTTCATTATCTTGAGCACTATAATTTGAGAATTGTATCTTTGCACGCGATTACAGAAGGGCGACTGCGGCAACATTTGTACGTGATGAACAATACGGATATTCTTTTTGAAGATTTGTTGAATACCGATATACAAAAGTTGCAGCCTGAGTCGTTCCTGTTGTATAAGAATGAGTTAATTTACCTAAAGAACCAATCGCAATTGAAAGTTTTAAACTTAAATACCGTTTAAAAAATTGAGATGAGATTAAAATTATTTGTACTAACATTCTGCCTGCTAACACTTTCCATAACCGCTTTTGCCGCGGCTAAGGCCGATTCCGTTGGGGTCGAAAATCATAAAGGCAAACGGGTTGTCATTTTTAAGATCAAAAAGAAAGATACTTATTACGCCATAGCCCGTCATTATCATATCGATCCGAAAGAGCTGGAGAGTTACAATGACAACGCCAAAATGACCATCGGCCATACCATCAAGGTACCAACCGGCAAACCGTTCATCGAGCCAAAGCACGAAAAAGCTACCGCGAAAAACGATAAGAAAAAGAAAAAACACGATAAATCTGAAAAACAGGAACAACCGGAGGAGCAACCGGCAGAACAGCCACAGCAGGTAACCGTTCAGAAACCACCCACGCAACAGCAAACAACCCAGCCGGCTGACAATACCCCGCCAACCCAATACAAAGTATCGGCCGGCGAAACATTATATTCGATTGCCAGGCGTTTTAATACCACTGTCGATAATATCATGGCGTTAAACGGCCTGAAATCAAATACCATCAGCCCCGGCCAAATCCTGAATGTTACAGCCAATGCACCGGCGCCGGTGGTTGTCAGTAAACCATCCGAGAGCATCGTCGCCAAACGGGATTCTACTATCGTGGCCACGCCTCAGGATAGCAGTAATATCGCTGCATACCATGCAAATGCGAATAGATACGGCCTGTTTGAAAAGGATGAAAAAGGCGTTGCTACCTGGATGGACGACGAGGGCCTTGATCCGAACAAGAAACTCGTATTGCATCGTACCGCTCCCATTGGCACGGTGATCAAGATCACCAATATCATGACCAACCGGACGACTTTCGCCAAGGTTGTCGGCCGGTTCACAGATAATGAGCAAACCCACGACGTAATCATTGTGATGACCAAAAATGTGGCCGAAGCATTGGGCGCTTTGGATAAGCGCTTCCAGGTAAGTTTGAGCTACGGCGTACCAAACGAGCAATAGCCCCCGGCCCCTAAAGGGGAGTAATCAATTTTAAAAAGCAATTAATTTTCAGAATATTTTTGGACGCGTATTTTGAATGAATAGAAAATTAAAAAATCCCCCTTCAGGGGGCAAGGGGGTACGTCCGTTCATAATAGGCATTGCCGGCGGAAGCGGTTCGGGTAAGACCTTTTTCCTGAAATGCTTTCTTGAACACTTTAGCACTGACGAGGTTTGCCTGGTATCGCAGGATGATTACTACCACCCGGTAGCCGATGGCATGACGGCGGAAGAAAACATACTTTATAATTTCGACCTGCCGGAAACCATCAATAACGAGCAATTCGTTGCCGATATCAACAGCCTGATCAACAATGAAACGATCTATAAGAAAGAATATACCTTTAACAACCCCAACCTCACCCCGAAGATATTGGAAATAAAACCTGCGCCGATACTGATCGTTGAGGGGTTATTTATTTTTCATTTCAGGGAAATAGCCGAAAAACTCGATCTTAAAATATTCATAGAAGCGAATGAAGATGTGGCCCTGTCGCGCCGCTTAAAGCGAGACCTGGAGGAACGCGGTTATTCGCATGATGGCGTGATGTACAAATGGCTCAATCACGTGGTGCCTGCGTACAATGAATACCTGTTACCTTACAGGGATGAATGCCACCAGGTAATCGTCAATAACACGCATCAGGCAGATGATATTATTGTGGTGACTGCGGCCATATCTGGGGAGTTACGTAAGAAAGTCTTGGTTTGATTATTATATGATAGCAGAAGAAATTAAAATAAAATACATTGGTGGCCCTACGGCACTATTTGAGGCAGGCGGTTTAAACTTTATCACTGATCCAACATTCGACCCGCGTGGTACCGATTATCCAACTAATCTGTACACCTTACATAAATTGGAAGATCCGGCGCTAAAGATCGATGAACTCGGCGACGTGGACTTCGTACTATTGAGTCATGATCATCATTTTGATAACCTCGACAACAATGGTCGTAAATTCCTTAAATTAACGGAAAAAGTGATAATTACTCCAGAAGGCGCAGAAAGGCTTGGTGATGGCGCCATCGGTCTAAGAAATTGGGAAACACTGTCGATACCTACAAGGGATAACAGGTTATTAAAGATTACCGGCACCCCTTGTCGTCATGGACCGGTAGGCGGCGACCGCGGGCCAGTTACGGGATTTGTGCTGAATTATGACGACGAAAGCGCAGGAGGAGTTTATATAACCGGGGATACGGTTTGGTATGAAGGTGTCGGGGAAGTTGCAAAAAGGTTTGATATAGCTATGGTAGTTGCTTTTGTTGGCGCGGCAGTTGTAAAAAATGTGGGCGCGGCGCATTTAACTATGACAGCCGCGGAGTCCGTTGAATTAGCAAAGCATTTTCCGAACGCAACGATCATTCCATTGCACTTTGAAGGATGGGAACATTTTAGTGAATCGAGGTCTGAAATTGTCGACGCTTTCCAAAACGCAGGATTGTCTCACCGGCTGAAATGGGCTTAATTTATTGGAGGAACCAAAACATATCAAAAGAGCTAAAGGAAAAAGTACTGGGTTATTAGGCTAGAAGGTTTTTGTGTAGCTTTAGCTATAAAATAGCTTTTGACATGAAACGATATCGTTCGGCACCGTCGTTGCTGGCTTTTATTTCCCTTATTACGGCACTTCTATGTTCCTGCTATGGAAACAACACATCTATGTCGGCAAGCCGGTCGCAGGCCGTGAAGGACAGCGTTTTACAACTAGCAGACCTTACCGCGAAAGATATTTCAGCCCGTGGGCCGATCGCATGGCTGGATCATTTCGAAGATTCGCCTGATTTCTTTATGGCATCTGATGGCTTTTTGGCATTCAAGAATTACCAAACGGCTGACACTTTTATAAAAGACACATTGGTGAAGGCCATATCAAAGATCAATTTAAGATGGTCCGCGATACGGATAGATCCACTTAGCCCTGAAATTGCCACAATGGCTGCAAGCTTTCATGAAGACATATCATACCAATCGGGTAAAATAACACCATATGATGGTTACTTTACCGGTACTGCTCACGAAACTGAGAAAAGATGGAAGTTTCGAAATGCGCATTGGTCGTTAGGGCACGGGAAGTAGTTAAATAACCATTTCTGGAATTTCCCCCTCAATAATAAGCTTACCTGTTGTCGCCTTCTGAATATCTTCAACGCTCACTCCAGGCGCACGTTCCAATAATTTGAAGCCGCCCCCAGACAAAACTTCCAGCACCGCAAGTTCGGTTACGATTTTCTTTACGCAGTTGATGCCGGTAAGCGGTAATGTGCATTTAGGCAGCAATTTGGATTCGCCCGCCTTATTCACATGCTGCATAGCGACAATAATATTATCCGCTGAGGCTACAAGGTCCATCGCGCCGCCCATGCCTTTTACCATTTTACCGGGAATCTTCCAGCTGGCTATATCGCCGTTTTCGGATACTTCCATAGCGCCAAGGATGGTCAGGTTAACCTTTTTGGCGCGTATCATGCCAAAACTCATGGCCGAATCAAAAACCGCCGAACCGGGCAAAATAGTGATGGTTTGCTTCCCTGCGTTGATCATATCCGGGTCTTCCTCACCCTCAAAGGGAAACGGACCGATTCCCAATAGTCCGTTTTCGGATTGCAGCACAACATCCATCCCATCGGGAATGTAGTTAGCCACTAAAGTTGGTATGCCTATACCCAGGTTTACATAGTAACCGTCTTTGATTTCTTTCGCGATGCGTTTGGCGATGCCTTCCTTATCAAGCATAATTTATATTCTAAAGTCATGGTGATCCGCTAGCCAGCGGAGGGCCACCTCTGCACATGCAAATCGATGATTTCGTTTCATTGACTGGCACAGTCCGGAGGTGGCTTCGTTCCTCGCCATGACGAGTCTTTTATTTTTTTCTTACCGTTCTTTGTTCAATTCGTTTCTCATAATCCTTACCCTGGAAAATCCGGTGCACATAAATTCCCGGCGTATGAATGTTATCCGGATCCAATTCACCCGGTTGTACCAATTCTTCCACCTCAGCGATCGTAATCTTTCCGGCCATGGCCATTACCGGGTTGAAATTCCGGGCGGTGTGACGATAAATCAAATTACCCATGGTATCCCCTTTCCAGGCTTTCACGATAGCAAAATCAGCTTCAAAAGCCATTTCCATTAAATAGTCTTTGCCATTAAAATTGCGTACTTCTTTGCCTTCAGCTACCTCGGTGCCGATCCCTGCGGGAGTAAATATCGCCGGCATACCATAACCTGCCGCCATGCACCGGGTAGCAAGCGTACCTTGCGGGATAAGCTCTACCTCCAGCTCGCCGCTTAGTAGCTGGCGCTCGAATTCAGCATTTTCACCGACATACGATGAGATCATTTTTTTCACCTGCCGGCCTTTTAACATCAAACCAATGCCAAAATCATCAACCCCGGCATTATTGGAAATACAAGTGAGGTTCTTTACGCCTTTTTTAACGAGAGCGGCAATGGTATTCTCGGGCAAGCCGCACAAACCAAACCCGCCAAGCATCAGGGTCATGCCATCCTGTATGTCGCGGATGGCTTCGTCAGCATTGCTAACAACTTTATTCATGTTTGAACACGATTTAGAGATTTAAGAGATTCGCAAGATGCAAATTTGCCGTTGCCTTATTAATAATTGGTCGCGGTAAAATTACACAAAATCCGCGTAGAGACGCAATGCATTGCGTCTCTACATTTTTGAAACAAATAAAATTTAAATCAATTATTATAATATACCAATTCCTAAAAATATGTTAAACGAAAAGGAAGCATCACAACATGACGCGGATGAGCATGATGTGAAAAACGATGAAAATTCATCTAAGCCAAATGCATACCGCGTTGAAGATGATGATAACCTCGAAGAAAAAGATCTGAAAACGCATTACCTGTTTGGCGAAGGTAAAATGAAAAGTACCAGCGACCCGGGCATGGAAGGGCAAGGTATGGGCGGAGAGAAATTCGGTGAGAATAATTTAACGCCCGCCGGTAATGACAAGGACAACCCGCCGCAAAATGCCGGTGAAGACAACGCTTATTTTGCCCGCACACAACCCGCGGAAGAGCACCCGGAGGATTCAAACTTTGAGGCGAAAGACCAGGAAGGAGGTCCGGGAAAAGACCAGCCTAATATACCTGGCCCGAATGAATTGCCCGATCAGCAAAAAGTTGGCGAGGATAAGGGTGGAAAAATACCTCATCCGCAAGAACCTTACCGTGAAGGCACAGCGGATAATGATGGTTATAAGAAGCCGGAAAGAGAGCATATAGAAACCTGAACACGATTCCCGATTAAATGGAATGCCAGGATAGCATTATCCCATCCTTTTAATCTCTCAAATCACATAATCGTGTTCACCACTTAATATGCTGATCCATAAACGCGATCAGGTCATCGGCCATCGCTTGCTGCTCTTTCACATTCGGATGGCCGGGGGTATTTTTATAGGGGAAAAAATGCGTGTATATATTTTTATCGCCGATCTGCGCCACTGCTTTTTCAACATATCCCGGCCATGGCGAACCTTCTTTGGTGGCGTCCATGTTGCCTAACGCGCAAATGATCTGCGCCTTACGGTATTTATCTCTTATCGTTTTGACGAAGTCCTTATAGGCTTTGATAATTTGCTCATCCGTCGGCGCCTTATCGCCAAAGCGGGCCTTGAACTGGTCGTTCTGCGGTAGCTTGGTTATCCAGGCGTCGTTTTGAAACAGGTTGATAACCACCACATCAGGGGTATATTTTGAGAAATCCCACTTACTTTCCGAATCTGTCGGATCGAGCCGGTCATACATTTCCGGCATGATCTGCGGAAACCAGCTCACCAGCACGCCTATACCACTGCGGGCGGTCAGGGTAAAATCGGCATTGTAATGCTGTGCGGTAAGCGTGGCATAACTCAGCCAGGCATTTTCATAAGGTGCTGTGCCCCTGTCTTTTCCGCTGGAATCAATTACCGCGTACCCGCAGGTAATAGAATTACCAAAAAATTCCATTTTACGTTTATGTAAAGCCTGGGGCATTACCAGGGCGCCTTTGTCCAATGTAAATTGGTATACCCAGGTTTTGCCCATGGTCCATTCCGTGCGCTTAAACAGTTCGAGTGAATGTTTTCCGGCGGGCAAACCCGACGCAAGCGTATATTCCCTTTGCACACTATCAGGGTGCAGCACCATAGCAACCTTACCGTCTATAACCACGTTAATGAAGTTTTCCCCATGTTCATCCTTTAAGGTCGCCTTAACGCTTGTCCCGCTAAAATTAATGGTAGCCGATGAACCCGGCCACGAGAGTTCAGCGGCTTCATCCAGCATATGAACACGGCCCATATACTTGATATGCGTGTCGTGGCTTGTGATAACAACGGTTTGCGCTCCGGAACTCAGGCCGGCGCACAGCAGTAATAAAGCAATCAGGTATTTAGGTCTCATGGTTAGCAGGTTTGATCAAATATACATAACTAATGTTATCGTTTTCAGAATGACCCTTCAACTACTTTAAATATACATAAGTTATTCCATCCCCGCCCCTGTCCGCATGTTCATCTTCTATACGATCGACAGCATCATATTTTTTCAAATATTCACGAATCAATTTACGCAAAATACCATCGCCCTTGCCGTGTAATATTTTCAAATTATTTAAACCCATCATCAATGCGCGGTCGAGCATTTTTTCTATTTCGTATATAGCCTCATCACCGCGCTTCCCGCGCACATCAATTTCGGGACTGAAATTCGCGTAATCATTAGTGTGCGAACTAAACCCTTTCCTCACTTCCTTCGGCACCTCTTTTTTCGACACTTTCTGAACGCGATTTTTCTTAGCTACCGTGCGCAGGTCACCTATTGCAATGATCACGTTATCCCTGGCTATTTCTATCACCTTCCCGGTTGTTTCTGAATCTACAAGCTTCACCCAATCGCCGGGTTTTAATTCCTCCTCTACTTTTGGTGGTTTGGGTTGATCGGCTTTCACCGTGTTCTTTTGCACTTCCCGGCTCAAATTCTCACGCAGCTGGCGTGTTTTTTCCTTATCAGCATTGCTGCTTTTGATATCGGCAATGGTATTCTCAACCAGTTTATTAGCATTGAGGATAATGTCCTTAGCTTCCTGCTTCGCATCGCGAATCAGCGCCTTTTTATTTTCCTCGAGGTAGCTTTTTAGCTTTTCGTTTTCACTCAGCAAACTATCCACCTGCTTTTGCTGCTTATCCAGCTTTACCCGCGTGTCGTATATTTCTTTCTTCTCACGTTCCAGGTCAACCAGTAAGGTATCGACTTTCTTTTGGCTGGTGCCGACCTTATTCTTTGCCAGGTCTAGCACCTGCTTTGGCAAGCCGATCTTCTGCGCGATCTCAAAGGCATAAGAACTGCCTGGCTTGCCTACTTCCAATATATAAAGCGGCCGCATCTCCACATTATCGAACAGCATCGAGGCATTTTCAATACCAGGTGTATTGCCGGCGAAAACTTTTAGGTTAGAATAGTGTGTAGTTACTACGCCCCTTATCCGTTTCTGGTTCAATGTTTCCAATACCGCTTCGGCTATTGGGCCGCCAAACTGGGGATCGGTTCCCGTACCAAATTCATCAATAAGCACCAGGGTTTTTCCGTTCGCCTTCTCCACAAAGTTTTTCATTTTGGATAGATGCGCGCTATAGGTACTCAAGTCGCTTTCTATAGACTGGTCATCGCCGATATCGACAAATATTTCCTTAAATACCCCGACGATACTTACATCTGCGGCGGGTATAAGCAATCCGGCTTGCGCCATCAATTGCAGCAGGCCAACTGTTTTCATGCAAACCGATTTGCCGCCGGCATTCGGCCCCGAAACCACCACCACGCGGGTTTCTTCATCGATCGTGATATTTAAGGGAACCACCGTTTTCTTTTCGACTTTAAAGCTCAAAAAAAGCAATGGGTGCCTTGCGTTCTGCAATTTCAGCCTTGCCTCGTTCACCAAAACGGGCATTTCAGCTTCTATATCGATCGCAAAAAGAGCCTTGGCACGTACGAAATCCATTTTGGTGAGCAGGCCGTGATAGGATAATAAAAGCGGCACGTAAGGCCGCAATTCGTCAGTTAAAGCGGTCAGTATCCTAACGATCTCGCGGCGGCGATCAAATTCAAGGTCGCGGATATTGTTATTTAATGCGAATACTTCTTCGGGCTCGATATAAACCGTTTGGCCCGAGGAGGATTCGTCGTGGATAAAACCCTTCAGCTTTCTTTTATTTTCCGCCAAAACCGGGATACAAAGCCGGCCGTCGCGAATGGTGAGCGATCCGTCTGCCGTCCAGCCGTTTGCGGAAGCATTCTTAAATATTTGATCGATCTTTCTTCTCGCCTCATGCTCGGCTTTGGCAATAGCCGACGTAATATCTGCCAGCTCGCGGGAAGCGTTGGGCCTTATCTTCCCTTTCTGATCGATCACCGCGTCGATCTTCTTCAGGATAGAACGTTCGATAGGCAAATGTTCAAATAGTGCTTCCAGGTTTGGATACTGTCCTTCTCGTTCGTTGAAGTAGCCAATCACAGCAAAAACGGTCGATAATGAGGCCTGTATCTGGTAAAATTCTTCCTCAGACAGGAACACCCCTTCGATCTTCGCTTTATTGGCTAAGGATTTGATATCAAAAAAATGATGAATAGGTAAAGCTTCGTCGTTCTGCAGAATATTCTTAAACTCGTTGGCCTGGTTCAGGAATTTGAGTACCTGGTCATAATGGTCCATTACCTGTATCCTGTCCACCATCTGCCGACCCATTTCGCTCAGGCAATGGGCTTTTACCAGTTCTTTTATCTCGGTAAATCCAAGCTTTTCGGCACTATTTGATGGGCTGAGCATTCTTTTTAACAGGTAAGTACCTTTTATTCGTAAACTTTCCCGCCGGCGGTAGCGCGGGTATTTTTATCGCGGGATGAGGTGGCGGAGGAGCTTGCTTTGGTAGTTTTGCCAGCGAATCCTGCTTTCTTTTGTTCTCCTTCAACATTTCCTTCTGGTAAATTTTATTGATCGAGTCGGACTTTTGTTTCAGGTTTGTTGTCACCTGGTCATAAATATCTACCAGCAACTCAGGATTACTGCAATAATATTGCATACTCTTTTTAAATTGAACAGAGTCGGTATGAAAACTTTTAAAGAGCTTCAGGTACCGGTCGGTCCCGTATTTATACAAACTATCCGGCAACTGCATTATATTGTACATGGCGCCGTCGGCAATATGAACCTCGGTCAACAGGCTGGCCATCCTGGCGGGTTTGATAACATCGCTGGGAATATCGCTACCCCCGCAGGCATACAACAGAAGCAATAGCGAAATAAACAGGGTTTTATATTTATGCATTCTTTATTTTTGCGGCACTAACAGCCAAAACTACGGATAAATGAGCATTGCAGATAACATCAAAAGTTTAAAAAAGGAAACCGACATCATTAAAGTAACGCTCATCGCCGTATCCAAAACCAAATCGCACGATGAAATTATGGAGGCTTACGCAGCAGGACAACGTTTATTTGGCGAAAATATGGTTCAGGAGCTGGTTGAAAAATACGAACAGCTACCGAAAGATATCCAGTGGCACCTGATCGGCCACCTGCAAAGCAACAAGGTAAAATATATCGCGCCGTTCATCAGTATGATACAATCTGTCGACAGCATAAAGCTTTTGCAGGAGATAGACAAGCACGCCCAGAAAAACAACCGCGTGATCGATTGCCTGCTGCAGGTTTATATTGCTGATGAGGAGACCAAATATGGCCTTGGGTTCGACGAGATCATAGAGTTACTTCGCAGTGAAGAGTTTTCAACGCTGAAACACATTCGGATCAGGGGCCTGATGGGCATAGCGACCAATACCGAAAATATCAAACAGGTAAAAGACGAATTTTACGAATTGAGGATCTTTTTCGATGGCATCAAACAAAGTTATTTCCGGAAGGATAATACATTTGATACCCTATCGATGGGCATGTCGTCCGATTATAAGATCGCTATTGAACAGGGCAGCAATATGGTGCGCCTGGGCAGTACGATTTTCGGCGAAAGGGTGATCAAACACTGGAAGAATAATTAAAGCCCCCTGCCCCCCTGAAGGGGGTATTTATAATTGCTCCCCTTTAGGGGTTGGGGGCCTAATAAATATGAACATAAGAATCGCAAAAAAAGAAGACTGCCCGCGCCTGCTCGAACTGATAAATGAACTGGCCCTTTTTGAAAGGGAGCCGCAGGAAGTAACAGTAACGCTGGATGAATTTATAGATGCCGGGTTTGGCAGCAAACCAGTATGGAAAGCTTTTGTAGCCGAAGCAGACGGAACAATAATAGGTTTCGCCTTGTACTATATCCGTTATTCAACCTGGAAGGGATGCAGGTTGTATCTTGAGGACCTGATAGTTACCGAGGAATGGCGGGGCAAGGGCATCGGCAAGATATTGTTCGAAAAGACGATCGAGGAAGCGCGTGAGCTCGGCTTGAACGGGATGACCTGGCAGGTACTCGACTGGAACGAGCCGGCAATAAAATTTTACGAAAAATACGAGGCGGCGATCGGTACCGGGTGGCTCAACGGTTCGTTATCAAAAGAACAGATCAACAATTATTAATAGTTGAACGTTAAGGGTATCATGATGAGTAGCAAAAATATACTTTGGATTATTGCAGGTTTGTTAGGCATTGCTTCGTGCCAATGGGGTGTGCCGCATAATAATACCAAACCGGCTATTACCAAAGATACCCTCGTTTATACCTATCAGACTATCAAGGAGCGCGCACCCGACTGCGGCAATAAGCCCGACAGTTCCTGCTCGCTCGCGAAGATCACCTACCCGGTATTTACGGGTCAAAGCACATTAAACGATACCGTCATAGGCCGACTGTTAGCGACTTACAGCAATAGCGACAAGCCAGCGAAAACCTTACAGGAGCAGGCTAAAAATTTTATCACCGGCTACATAGCTGATACCGTCCATAGAAACAACCCCGGTATGATCTATGCGTTAGAATCGACCGCGGCGGTTGTCAGGCAAGATTCGAGCCTGATCACCATACAGATCGACAGGTACGTCGATGCGGGTGGTGCGCATGGGAGTACTTTTACCGGTTTCGTTAATTGGAATACCAAAGCCGGCAAAAAAATCGACCTGGATGATCTTTTCGCACCTGGCTATAAAACAAAATTGACCTCAATAGCTGAAAGGATATTCCGTAAGGATGAAAAATTAAGCGATACCAGCTCGCTGCGGAACTACTTTTTTAAAGATGAGAAGTTTAGCCTGACTGATAACTTTCTGATCACGCCAGTGGGCATCCAGTTTTTATACAACGAATACGAGATCAAAGCTTATTCGGAAGGGCAAACCACGCTCTTAATCCCATACATACAAATCAAATCCTTACTGCGGCCCAATACCGTGCTCAAACAATATATCAAATAATGCTTGTTTTTAAATTCGGGGGCGCTTCGGTAAAGGATGCGGCCGGTGTTATCAACCTTTCCAACATCGTCAGGAAATATACAGGCGAACAATTGCTTATCGTGGTTTCGGCGATGGGGAAAACCACTAACGCGCTGGAAAGGCTTACCAAAGCTTACGCTGATGGTTCCGACGACCTGGACGGGGTCTTTTCAGAAATCAAAGACTATCATTTCAATATCCTCAAAGACCTGTTCGATCCAGGGCACCCGGTCTTTGATGAAGTGGCAAACACCTTTGTCGAGATCGACTGGATCATCGAGGACGAGCCGCACGACGATTACGATTTTATTTACGACCAGGTGGTATCCATTGGCGAACTGGTTTCGACACGCATTGTAGCTGCTTATTTGAATCAACGCAACATCAAAACGAAATGGCTTGATGTGCGCGGATATATCCATACCGATAACAATTACCGCGAGGGCAATGTAGATTGGGATAAAACCAGGGCAAGTATCCGTCACGATATACCTAAGTCATTAGAAAAGGAGATTGTGGTTACCCAGGGTTTTTTGGGCGGCACATCTGAAAATTTCACAACCACGCTTGGGCGCGAAGGTTCGGATTATACCGCGTCTATTTTTGCATCCTGCCTGCAGGCTGAATCGGTGACTACCTGGAAGGACGTACCCGGAATACTAAATGCCGACCCCAAGTTTTTTGCCGATACCGTCAAATTTGATGAACTATCCTATACCGAAGCCATCGAAATGACCTATTACGGCGCGAGTGTGATCCACCCCAAGACCATCAAACCGCTGCAAAACGCGAAAATACCTTTGCTGGTAAAGTCATTCAATGATCCGGACGCTCCGGGAACTATCATCAAAGAGACAGCCAACATGGTCTTTGAAAAGCCCGTGATCATCCTGAAACAAAACCAGGTTTTGCTTTCTATTTCGTCAAGAGATTATTCTTTTATATCCGAAGATCACCTGAGCGAGATATTCGGCCTGTTCGCCCAAAACCATGTTAAGATCAACATCATGCAGACATCGGCCTTGAGTTTCAGCGTTTGTTTTGACCTAAGGCCCGAACGTTTTGAAAAACTATTGACCAGCCTGGCCCCCAACTTTAAGGTGAAATACAACGAAGGGATCAGCCTCATCACCGTAAGGCATTATAAACTGGGTGCACTGAGAGAGTTGGTCGCTGATAAAACCGTGCTGCTGGAGCAGGTTAGCCGTAATACCGCGCAAATGGTGGTCAAAGCTTGAGGGCGAAGGGCTGTGCGAATCCCGCCCGGGGGCGGGTGTACCGTTATTACCTTAGCGAAAACGCCGCTTTTACCCTCTTTCCGCTCGCGGGAGAGAGGGTCGACGATCCGCTGGATAGCGGAGACGTCGGGGTGAGTCCGCCGCCAGTGCATTAGCGCTAATGCCGCTCGTATATTTACCCACCCGGTCATTGCTTCGCTCGCCCACCCTCCCTTTTGCAAGCAAAATGGAGGGGAAAAAAGTGACAGTGGTCAAATGATCATAACCTGAGCAAGGTATGGCATAGCCAGATAGATAAAGCCGCTATCAAAGTGTTCAGGAAATTGACGGTGTTATTGCCCATTATGCCTTTTCGTTCAAACGTTGCGCCTAATATGGAATCCGCCAGGTTGCCGATGGTTCCCGCCAGGATAATGAGCCAGAATGTTCTGCCAAAGCCCAGGCAATAAATAAAAGCGATAATAGCTGAACCCGCTATACCAAGCAGCGTACCGGTAACACTGATAACACCGTCCAATCCTTTACTTTCCCGCTTCAACGTAAGTATATTGAAGAACCACCTGCCGTAAACCATCCCCAATTCGGATGACAAAGTATCTGCAGTTGCCGAAGAAAGCGCCGCCGCCATCATCAGCCTGAATAAGCCGGCATGATGCGGCATCCACAGGGCCAGTAAACCTAAAATAGCAGGCACCCCGCCATTGGCCAGCACCTGCCCGGCATTCCGGCTTACGGACCGGTCTGATTTTGCCTTGAACCGATGCTTTTCCTGTTTCTTCCAGCCTGTGGCTAAGGTTCCCAGCAAAAAGAACGCGACAAGCAGGATAAAACCCATGTAGCCGCCCCCGGCGAAAACCAACAGGCCCACGGCAGCGGCGGCTATGGCGCCTGAAAAAGTTAGCTTATTGGCCTTTACGCTCAGAATAGCTGCCGCTACAATAATCAATACTACGGGAAGGTAATGCAATACGGCCATGCTGGTGGATCAAGGCCGCAAATTTATAAGGTTTATTGTTCTATTATGATCTGCTCCTTCTTTTTACCCAATTCCTCCAGGTATTTTACCATTACTTCGACGAACTTATCCGGTCCGCATACATAATAGTACTTCATGGCGTCCGTCGCATAAATAGCCAAAAGGCGTTTATCGATATGCCCCTCCATAATATTACGGTCGTCGGACCTGTCCAGTATATTGATAAAGTTCCCGTCCAGCATCCCTTCAAATTCCTTGCGCAGGATAATATCCTCCGAAGACTTGTTAGCAAACAGCAGTTTGCAATCCTTTAAATTACTGTCCTTATGCAACTGGCGCAATATCGCGATGAAGGGCGTCACCCCCGCCCCGCCCGCGATAAACAAGCCCGGCCCCTTATAATTGATCGCGCCCCAAACATCATGGATGATCAGTTCGTCACCGGCGTTGATATCCTGCAATTTATTGGTCATGCCGTCATGATCGGTGTATATTTTGATCGTGAATTGCAGGTTATCCCAATCGTTCAGAGCCGTGAAGGTAAAAGGGTGCAGGTCATCTTCCAGTCCTGGCTTGTTGATGGAAACATCGGTGGCCTGGCCGGGTATAAAAGTATACCCGGCAGGTTTTTCGATATCAAATTGCTTGACATTATGCGTAACCATCTGCGTCTTCAATACTTTAACAATGTGCTTTTCCATGATCTTAATTTTGAGTTACCGGGCTTAATTTAGCAAGCGAAAAGGCTCCGATGGCCATCGCCAGATCGCGTACGGCTACATCGAGATAGCTTCCGCTTGCCAGCAGGTTCAGGGCGATCAGCACCAGCCATGCACTTACCAGGTAAGCGCCTTTTTGGGTGTTCACAAAAACAAATATACCCGCTATAATTTCAATTACCCCGACGATCATCATAAAAATACTTGCCTTAAAAGGCAGCATCGATGCCAGTGAAGGGTGAAGATACTTTGACCAGTCTGTTAATAAATTGGTAAATTTATCGGCCCCTGCCACAATAGGGATCAATCCATAAGTGAATTTCAGCAGTGTTTGAACGTCGCCGGTCTTTTTAATTTTCTCTTCCATGATCTGTTTGATTTTGTTTATTCATTAGAGAGAAGTGGTCAAAAAAGGGTTACAAAATTTAGTTCTTCGTAATTTGTAACCCTTTCGGCGGTTCGATACTCTATTAAACTAAATAATATTAATACTGTTTTATGAAACTGGCGCACTACAATAGCAAAACCATCATTAGCGACGAGGAGATAGTGGAGCGGGTGCTTGCAGGCGAGAAATACCTGTATGAAAACCTGGTACGCAAATACAATGCACGCCTGTTCCGCATTGCCATGTCCATTGTCAACGATGATATGGAAGCCGAGGATATTATGCAAACTGCCTATATCAACGCCTACACGCAACTGGCCAATTTCAACCATAAATCGTCTTTCGGCACCTGGCTTACCCGGATACTGATCAACGAAAGTTTGCTGCATAAGAAGCGCAAAGCACGATTTGAACAGGTGCTGGCGCTAAAACAAAGCACGGAATACCACGAGGACACCCCACTAAAAAAGCTTATGAGTAAAGAATTAAAAAGCATACTGGAGGCAGCCGTTTTAACCCTGCCCGAAAAATACAGGCTGGTGTTTGTACTGCGCGAAATTGAGGAGATGAGCACCAGCGAGACCATGGATGTGCTGCAAATCGGCGAGTCGAATGTAAAGATCCGCCTGACGCGGGCGAAGGAGATGTTAAGGAACGAGCTGAGCGGTCAATTTAAATCAAACCAGCTATTTGATTTTCACCTTACGCGCTGCGACAGGGTGGTAAATGCCGTGATGAGCCGGATATGATGCCGAATATTCCGCGTAAATATTTTGAAGAATGTAAATCCGAAAGCAGTAGTTTTAAAATTTATTTTACATTTGCATCAAATTCATAAAAATGAAAACTACCAGCATATTTATTACCATCATCGGCCTGGCTATCCTGATCTTGTGCATTGTTCAATTTAAACCCGCCCTGGACGTGGTTGATTCAGAAACCATGACCGTATGGGGATCAAACCCGGCAAAAACATCCGAATGGCCTTTATTCATCGGCATACTGACCACTTTCGTAGGTGTAACCTTTTATTTTGTTTCCACCCACGACAGAACTGCTAAGAAGAAATAATATTTGAAGATATTTTATCAGAAAGGACGTGCCTGCCAGGTGCGTCCTTTTTTGTTTTGTGCCTTGGGTGTTGTCACTATACCTGTTCGGAAGTTTTCAACTGCGTCTAAAATTCCCTCCTCGGGGAGGGGTGCGGCTGTCCCGATAGCTATCGGGAGTGTGGTAGCAAGGAGGGGTTAATCTCCCTGCATTATAAATCCGGGTTGACCCCTTCCTCCCCTTCCCCAAGGAAGGAATCGCACATCCCACCGCCTTTAAATTTGCTGCCCAATACTTGTGGTGTTGTCACCAGCGGACGCGGAGAACACGGGAAAATTAAATTTACACATACCTCATATCCCCCTGAATCTTAACCAATAATGCAGCTTCTGTTAAGTTGTTTTTTTGGTTTTTTTATCACGCAAGGCATTGATTGATAACCTTTTGCGATTTTTTTCGTATAAAATCAACGGACAAATAAATTGACTTAAAGGATATTAATCCTGACGAGGTCGTTTTGTACACCTTAATAGCTTTGCTCCAGGCAGGCGCAGAATTTTCGTGATCGCCCTAACGATCAGGGTCTGCCTTCGGCGCACTCTAGTTTTGCAACAAAATATATACCTGATTTTCTCTTAACCAAAAAAATATTAACCATGCGTACCAAACTATCGATCCTTTTGCCGGCCCTACTATTGGTTGGCGTTATTTACAGCTGCCAGAAAGGCCAACAGACTCCTGATACCGGCGCTTTGCCGGCTGCCCCCAAAAACATGGCTGCTCTCCATTCAAAACTATCATCTATGCAGAGCGGCGACAGCTTTGCTTTGCATTTTGCCGACCGGATGAAGGACAAGTGCCGCGACCTAACCAAAAGACTGAGTGATGTAAAGCACCGCACGGAATCATTCATCTCCCGCTGCAAACAAAATCCGGGCAGGGGCCACCGGCCCGATTCACATGTCATCTATGTTCCGCGGGATTACCCTACCCTCCAGCAAGCCGTTGATGCGGCCCCGGTTGGCGCCAGGATCATCGTATGCGGAACGGTGCCACAATCAGGCAATGTTTTGATCAATACGGCCAACCTCAGCATAGAAGGGCAAGAAGGGCATAATGGGCGGGATGAGCATGAAGGGCACGAAGTGTGGGCCACGCTTAAAGATAGTATTTCAACGGATAACCTGGTGATAACCGCGCCGGGCGTTACGGTTAAAAACCTCAAATTGGTAGATATTGGCATACAGGTAAATGATCCGGCGACGGGTGTCACCCTCTCCCATGACAATGTGATCAGCAATAACTTAAGTAATCCTTCCATCATCACCCTCACCAATTCGAGCCGGAATAAAATCACGAATTGCTGTTTAAAGGGTTCTGGAATTAATGCTGACGGCCAGATAGGCATACTGCTGGATAGCTTATCCAATCATAATGAGATAACCGATTGCAGCGTTGACAATACGGATTTTGCGGCCTATAATATTACAGGGTCGGATAACCGTGTTACACATTGCCGGGCGACCAATTACAATTTAGGTTTTGCGGTGTTTAACTTTGTTGGGACTACTTCCACAACAGGCAATGTTTTTACCGATTGCAATGCCGATAACTGTGCACAGGGCACCGGCTTTTTATTATACGCCAACGAGGTGAGCGTATGTAATTGTTCGGCCAATAATTGTGTAAATGCCGTTGTTAACGTTTCTTTATCCAGCAAGATCCTGCATTGTTCCGGAAACCATTGTTACCAGGCTTTTATCAACTACCTGGCAAACGACCTAACCGTTAGCGATTGTACCGCAAACCAATGTTCGTACAGTGGTATCCAGCTCGAACTGGTTAATAATTTCGTACTAACGCATAACACCAGCAACGGGGGTCCGGGATCGGGCATCATCATCAATAATTACAACGGGGCATTTTCAAAGGGCATATTAACGGATAATAACACCAATTCGAACACCGCGTTCGGCATTTATTTGAATAGTGTAAGCAACTCGACCATCCGGGAGAACAAATCGGTGCATAACGGCCAGTGTGATTTCGATCAAACCAATTGCAGCGCCAACGTTATCAACCACAATCAATTGGGTAACACTTGTAGCGGTATGTAATAATCTATTGTAGAGACGCATAATTATGCGTCTCTACGGAATATAAAATAAACACCCTGTCCGCTGTCCAGCGGATGGGGTGTTTTGTTTTTTGCCCTTTTTGTTACGTCCCAGCAGGGTCCCGTGCGGGCAATGTCATTAAGTTAAGATAATAAACATCTGATTATCAATTAATTGACTTGTTTTATAATGCCTTTTTTCGTATATTTAATTCATAATCAATTAGTTAAAATGCAAAAAAAACCTCATTTTTAATT